>WNGL01001262.1_pt1 | contig 46519 bp, 45 predicted proteins | sample 5400591 | NCBI WGS metagenome assembly WNGL01 (sample SAMN13153377, study PRJNA577476) | soil metagenome | isolation source: 80 cm soil or saprolite under Garry oak tree replicate 1 | place: USA:California | collected 2016-06-15 | reverse complement strand
CGGTGACCTTGGCCGAAAGTTCCGGGGTTTTGCAGATTGTGAGGACGTCGTTTTTCGCCCTGACCTTTCGATAGCTTTCCAGGTATCTGCCGGCCTGTCTCATGAACCAGATCGGAGTGAACTCAGTTTCTTTCTTCCAGCAGGCTCTCAGGAAATTGTCGTTCTCAAAATCAGCCAAGTTAGAACGTCACTCTATTTTAAGGTCCAAGTAGGTCAAGCATCTTCCCGGGTTCAACATTGACGCAGGTGAAAATCGGGGTCTCCAGCGCCGTATACTTGCTTGCTTCGGTGGTTCTGAGATCCATGACTAGGTTGAGGAAGTCTTCTGGATGGTCTGTTTCGAACGAGAGTATGAACTCGTAGTCGTCTATTCCGAAAGAGTATGACGTGTGTATGGTGACTGAGGGGTATTTTTGGCCGGCTGCTACGTGGTCTTTCATTATTCTCCGTCTCTCCTCGAAAGGCACACTGTACCATTCTCTCTTCTTTGTGAAGGGGTAGACGAAGAGATAGTTCGAGCCGACAGGGCCCCTCTCTGAATGTCTCCCGAAATATTCTGAGGGACGCAACATCGCGAGATATGAGTAGGGTGTCGAGAGATACTTTCCTAACTCGGTCTTGAGGAGGTCTGAATGAAAGTGTACTTGACGTAGCGGTATCCGGTTTTCTGTTGGACCGTTGGAGCGGTGGTCTGAAATGTCATAACCGGTTTCTGAGGCTACAGGGTTGCCTCTATTTGAAAGAAGCTCGCATGTCATTCAACCCGGTATATACCGGGCCCGAATGGGTTCAGAAGTCGCTCTATTCTAGGGGTTCGGGTATCCTCTTGAGAGATCGTACGGGTGATAGGAGAACCCAGAGAAACGCCAACGAGCCTCCTAGTATCGCTATTCCGATCGCCGTCCGCAATCCGAGAAATTCTCCCAGCAATCCTCCGGTTATAGCTCCCAGAGGAATTGTCCCCCAGACCAAGAAACGCATTGTTGCGTTCATTCGTCCCTGCAAACGAAGCGGAACGATCGCCTGTCTCAAACTGACCTGGTTGACGTTGTACACTACGGTCGCAATGAAGCTGACAAACTGGCCTGCCATGATGGATAGCATGCTCCAGTTAACCCCAAAACCTCCCAGTATAAACAGGGGGAGTGTAAACAAGGGAGATACCGTAAGAGATCCGGAGAGATAGTAGGGAATCGCTCCGAGTCCGCCAATGAGTATGCTTCCGATTATTGCGGGTCCAACTCCAATGCTCTTTGCCGCCCTATTGGAGATCGCGACTCCAACCAGAGCGCCGACACTTGCCACGCTGAAGATGATCCCCGCGGTAACTCCAGCGAGGGCCTTGGAAACTCCAAGTCCAGCAGGGCTGGGCTGGATTAGGTAAAGTAGGAAAAGCGTGCCCAGACCGGTTGAGAAGAAATTGGATGTTCCTGTGCAGCCTGCGATCATCCGAAGTCGTCTGTCGCCAAAGACGACGTGAAGTCCCTCCCGGATATCGGCCAATACCGAAGGCTTTGCGATCTCTCTATCGATCACCTCGTCATGTTCGATTCGTCCTAGTGCGAGTGCAGATGCGAAGAAAGATGCTGCATCAATGGCAATTGCGATGGGGGCGGTGATTATGCTGATGATGATCCCGGCTATCGTGGGTCCAGCCACTTGGGCTGTGGATGCGCTAGCCTGCAGGTTGCGGTTTCCTTCCACCAGCTGATCCCTCCGCACGAGGGAGGGCAGATAGGATTGGTATGTGATGTCGAAGAAGACCTGTAGGAACCCGACAGCGAAGCTTATCGCGTACAGGAATGGAATTCCGAGTTTCGTTATGACCCCCAAGACGGCTGCTATAGGAATCAGGACGAGTATTGATCCGCGAAGGATGTTGGAGGTGACCATGATGCGTTGTTTGCGATGCCTGTCAATCCAGACCCCGGCTAGGAGCCCGAAGATCAACCAGGGTACGGACCCGGCGAAGTTGAGTATTCCGACCTGAACAGAGTCGGCGCTCAGAATGATGATGGCTGTTAGGGGGAGGGCTAGGCCGGTGAACTGGCTGCCGAATTGGGAGATGGTCTCTGAGGTCCAGAGCTTTAGGAAGTTGGAATTCCGCCAGAGGGTCTCCTTACGGACGGTCGTTGTCTCCATGCCGAGCTAAGATCTAATTCCGGTTCTTAAGGGTCGCTCACTTCATGTGGTTACAATTGACAGTCACGTGCAGTTACGAATGTTATTGAATTCCTAGAATTATCTATAAGGTAAATCGACAGTTATTTTCGGATTATCAATCAGCGTTATAGACGAGGATTACTGGTTTTCCTTCGAACTTGTAACTGCTGTCGATCCACGCCTTATGGCGTCCATACCTCTTCAACGTAGATTCGGTATGAGTCTTATCGCCATCTAATCGGTAGCCTGTCCATGTTCCGTCCTGGCTGGAATACTCCGGGGGCAAATCGGCACACCACATCGAGTATCCTTTGTCCTTGTATTTTTCGTACATGTCCTTGAAGCTACCATAGTCTTGAGTGTTGATCCAGCGGTAGTAGTGGTACTTGTATCGTACCCGGATCTTGAATTTACTCGGATGGTTCTTTGAGCGTTTTTTTCTTCTCTTTCTTGATTCCAACGCCGTTGTTTGGCTCAGGGTGGCTCACCAGCTGTTTTTCCCATTCGTGAGCGAGCCGGATGAACACGTCCTTGCTGGGACACTTCAGTCTCTTCGTGTGGTACTGGACAAACCGGATGAAACTGTCAATGTCGTTATCTTCTTCGAAGTCAACGGTCAATATGTAGCGCGTGGACGTCTCTCCTCTTTTACTATCCGTCTCGCCGGATAAGCAACGTTCCCTGTTTAGGGTTAAGCGAATCGCAACCTAGGGATGGTCTCCACAGTACTATCGAATTACCAGTCGCTACGAGACATTGCGAATGCTCCGCTGATCGAGGAGACTATTCTCTTTTCAGAATAACGAAATTTATCTCGCGTCTGGTCTTGAAGCCGAGCTTCTCATACACACGTATTGCTTCAGCATTCTCTCTGCCAACATGAAGGAAAGGCGTCTCATGCCGTTTTCTGATCTTCTGGATTAACGCAGAGACCAGTGAGCTGGCGTATCCGTGGCCTCGATAGTCGGGATGCGTACAGACGGCGCTAATCTCAGTGTATCCAGGGAATCGGAATCCTTCCCCCGCCATAGCTACAAGCTGTCCCGATTCGTGAATCCCGAGGTATGATCCTAGTTCCGGTGCTCGTTTGCGGAAACGGCCGAGCTTGTTCAACTCCGTAAGCGCGAGCATTTGATCAACATGTGAAATGCTAAGATCCTCAACTGTATGTTTCACTGGCGGTGGCATCGGGCTCTTCCACACCATCTGGGCATTGGGCAACATGCGAACAACAGTCCAGCCAGCGGGAAAGTCAGGCATCGTGGTGAAAGCCAGGGCGGTCGCTCCTCGAGGACCGAGCAACTTAGCGAGTGAATGATAGGATTCTAGGGATTGATCGTTTGTTGCCGCAAGTGGAGCGACATCAACCGGATAACGCTTGGCGATGTCATTGCCCTCAGCGAACGATGCGTGAGTCGTTGACAGAGCATTCCACACTGGACTATCCAACAGGCTCAATTGGTTCTGCCCCACGATCAAGCAGCCATCAACCAGAGTCATGTCAACGGTCTATTTTTGCTCTTGATTCCAAGCAGTTGACGCGTCCAGTGGAAAAGGTCACGAGTGTCCTTCTCAAAGCTCAGTGAGTAGTCACCTGGGAAACCAGGTTGTCGCTCTATCCCGTTCCTGAGCCGGCAGGGAGCCCGGTAACATTCCTGTAAGTACACGCCTAGTCCGTCCCTTCCGCAGCACAGAGCTTTGAACAAGAAGCGTCTTGCCATCCTGTTCCTGCTACCGGCCCTAGTTCTCCCTCCGCTTCACCCTGCAAGAGCGCTTGGGGGAGTCGCGCTCACAGCACCAACGCGGTCCAGCGTGTCCATCGACGGAAGCTTCCAGAGCGCGGAGTGGTCTGACGGAACCCACCTCGCGTTCAACTGGGCTAGCAACAATTCCAGCCTTACCAACGCCGGCGATATCTGGGTCAAAACCAACGGGACAGACCTTCTTCTCGCGGTCGGGGCCAATGGCAGGACGACAGCGAACGCGGGTCCGGACACGTACAACTACACTCTCTCGCTATTGTTCGACAACGACAATAATGGCGTCATAAACAACAACGAAGACGCCAAGAGCATCGGGATTAGCTTCCCAATCACAGGTTGTTCCGGTGAGGTGTACAAGGATCTCCACTACAGCAGCACTCAAGGAGGCTACGTCAATGACCAGTACTCGAATGGGATCGCATGCGGGTCCAACAGCAACCCTGGTGCTTCTGGGGGGATGGTCCTGGGAGTTCGCCATGCCGCTACAGCAAGACTCTGCTGTGCAGGATTTCAACCTGGCCCAGAACGCGTCCATTGGTTTCGATGTCGTATATTCTGAGCAACACTACCGCAGCTCAAACTTGTTCAGTTCCGGCTGGGCTTATTGGCAGGTATCCTATCCCAACGGGCTTCCCACTAGCACTAGCCTCTCTGCAAACGGCTGGGGAGTAATCGTCTGGACAAACCTCAACGCGCCAATATCCGACACGACTCCGCCTACAATAAGCACGCCGACGATCAAACCGACATCGCCAAGCGCCGGTGACACCGTAACCATCTCGGTTAACGTCACGGACACAGGCTCAGGAGTGAAAAACGTCAGCATAACCTATACCAGCGACAACTGGAAAACAGTGAACAAGACCCTGACGGCACCGTACAATATCACCACTCATATCGCTACAGCCCAGATTTCAGCGTTGCAATACGGTGGCCATGTAGAGTATTACGTGACTGCATTCGATAACGCCGGTAACAAGGCCGTCAACAGCAACTCGGGAAGCTACTTCGCCTACGATGTCTCACCCCCCTGGTACCTCGGGACAAGCATATGGCTCCTAATCCTGGGCTTAGTAGCCATCGTGATCCTCTTCGCAATCATCTATCCGAAGAGGCACAAGCGGTCCACGAATACCGCTAGTACAAGCTAGCGACGTGGCATAACTCAACGAAGCTCTATACCAAACTTTCCATTCGTCGCTCACTCTGACAGAGCATTTCGTTCTGCGAAAAGAACCCGCCGAAACTTACAGTGATCCAGCCTTTTCTTGTCTGGGAGAAAAGAATATGCTTATTGATAGTCGGGGAGCCTCCGAACACATTGGACCGGCAAGAATATGGCTGAGCGCAAAAAATCCCTTCCACCAATAACCGAAGAACAACTGAAACGGATTACCGTTGGCGAGCTCAAGCCCCATGATGCCCCAATCGCCCTCGTCGAATACGATTCTGCATGGCCAGAGAATTTCGCACGGGAGGCTAGTCGGATCAGGGCTGCTCTTGGGGAAAGGACGATCATGGTGGAGCACATTGGATCAACTTCTGTGCCTGGACTCGTGGCCAAGCCGATAATCGACATTCTTCTCGTAGTGGCTAACTCTGCAGACGAATCCTCGTATGTTCCGGCTCTAGAAGCGGCGGGCTATGTGCTTCGGATTCGAGAGCCTGATTGGTATGAGCATCGTCTCTTCAAGGGTCCTGACATGAACATCAACATGCACGTTTTCACGCAGGGTTCCGAGGAGATCGGAAGAGTTCTGACTCTTCGAGACTGGCTACGGACAAACAAGGCAGACCGTGAACTCTATGCTCGCACCAAACACGACCTGGCGGGCAAAAAGTGGAGATACATGCAGAATTATGCGGACGCAAAGTCCGAAGTCGTAAGAGCGATACTTGAGAGAGCAGAAGCATCCAGTAGATAGAATGTAGGAGCGACCTTGTCGTAATTCGTTCTCTATTCATCTAACTTTTCCGAGTTTGAAGACCACAGGAGTCTGAGTATCTTGTGAACTTACTAGAAGAGATGTCTGTATGGCTGTGGATAGACGGGGCAGGCTTCAGCGAGCATCTGTCGAGAGGAAGAAAAATCGGCGGAAATGTTCCTTTGCCGCCGTTATTGTTCGTTTTTCTCTGTTCAACGATCTGAACAGACTTAGCTTTATCATCCGGGCCGCGATGCCCCCGCCGTTTCGAAGAAAAATGTCGGCAGAAATAACCCAGATGGAACCTATGACAAGAGCCTTCAAGCACTGGCAGAACCTTGGCGTTGGCGCTGTACTGCTGGCCCTCAATCTCTACCTGATAGCGTCGGCCACCAGCCTGATCTCGGAGACCACTACTGCCATACAAGGATGGGCAGTACTCATCGTCGCTGGCTACGCGTTCATCGCAGCCATCTACCTCGCAACCTCAACCCTCTCTGATCACAGCCCACTACCTCAAGTGCTTCCTCGAATACTCGACCACGCGAAAACATTCGTGGTTGGAGCAGTGTTCTACGGCATCGGGTACTTCCTGATCAGCCGCGCAGCCAGCCTTCCTACAAACCAGATCATCGCCCAAGCCTTCGCATTGATCGTCGGGGCTACTCTAGTACTAGTCTCTGCCATAACCGCCATATCAGCGGCTCTCACAAGGCTCGACAAGTAAACGCGTTAGGTTCTAGGGCTCCAGAAAGGGCCCCACCCCCCCTTTTTTTCCAGCCCTGCCTCTAATTTCCCTAATGCATAGACGATTGAGAACCTCTTTCGCACACGACCGCCTATACTGGTTTCCCCGCGCTGCGGTCACTAGAATAGAGATTTTCCAGTCAACTCTCGGATTGGACCCCTTGGACTGACCGTGGAACCGGAATTGTTACAAAAAAATGTGGGTGACGGGTCGTGTCGGGTCCGGCGCCTTAGATGAGGCGAGTAGTCGTGATGGAATTGAAGAGTTAGTAGTCTGTTGCTAAGCCACTTTTGCAGTAGCCACTGGATTCAGCGTAGACGTGGTGTTGTTCAGTATCTCAGTGGTTCTGAAAGAGAGGTCGAGTTCCACGTTAACCGTGAGAGCCCCGTAAGCTTGGAATCCTCCGCCAGTAATTGGCACCTTCAATGATCCGCTGGGTATGGTGAAGGTCACGTTGAGTCCGCTGATTGCGACGACGACCTTGCTGACGTTGAACCGGAGTTCCGTGTACTTGCCAGGAGGTACTGAGGCTTTGCCTAGAACCTTGGACACGTTTAGCACTGTCAACAGGTTTATCGTCGTGCTTGTGGTTATTGTGGTCCAGCCACTATCGTTGTGCGCGTTGGCCACGTGGACCTCGATGCTGGTGAAGGTCACATAGATCCCTTGTATCGTAGGGCCGTAGGATTGCTGCGGCGGATCTCGTATGCTTATCTGCGTGTTCGAAGGCGCCTCGAATAGGACTCCTGCGACAGCTCCGACCACGACAAGCACGAGTACAACAGCTAGCACTATCCGACGTCTACTTTTCTTGGCCTTTGGTTGAACTGTTTCTTGTCCCATGTTTTCTCAGCGAGCACGGACTGAAGCTTCTCATTTAATCCTAAACAATTGAACAGCTCCAGAAATCATTCTGGTGGCTTCCCCGCACCGGCCCACATACCAATTCCTAACATGGATCGGGATAGTCGAACTTGGAACGGACTGTTCCAATCCGCTGAATCAAGCTGCATTCAACTTTGGAATGGCGGTTTCTTGGGACGCACGAACTTGATCTGGTAATACCCTCTCAACAATGCCCATAAGATTCCACTACCGTATCCGATACCGCCGAGAAGCCAAGACCATGGTGATGATAGCCCTAGGCTCACAAGAAAGGTGGACCCAAAGGATGTCGGGATCAGAATTGACGCGAGACCTAGGAGAGTTCTGGCCCAACCCACTCTCTCCAGTTTTTCGCTTTGCGTGAGAGGTGTCAGTTACATGGTGGCGAGAATCACGTAGGACATGAAGAGCATGATGAGGGAGGAGAACAACAACAGTGCAATTGACACGGCCAACAACCATTCGGTTGTTCCCATGAGCCCGGTTGTCGCGCTTTGTTTGATGATGGACACGTTCAGAGAGAGGCTGATGATCGTAGCTGCAAGTAGGAAGCTGTTGATCATAGTAATTCGAAAGTTGGCTGCGTCAACATCCAACCTTGGTTGTTCCAACGGACTGTGCAGACCCTTGGCGGTTCTTCGGCTCTTACATCATACTTAACTTGGACCATTCAACTATTTTCCAGTGCGAGTCCATTCGCAATATCCTGCCGTTCCTGAATTAGAAAAGTTCGCAATCCTTCATCGCTATCCTAAGCTATCCCCCGACCCTCGGAGCCCAATGCAACAACATACCGTCTAACCATTTTCTCAGTAACGCTTTTGGGTCCTAGCGAGAATGACATGCTGGGTCGTCGAGTTGTCTCTTGGAAGGGCTGTTCCTGTGTTCTTCATTCTTCTTGTAGGAACGACCGTGTTTCCCCACATTCTTCCAGTTCTTCCCAGGGGCCCTAGTGGACAAGTTAGCAACGCGCTATCGTCAGGGGTTCTCATGGCGCTCCAACATGTGGCCGGGTCCTCAAACCAACAGGTCTCGTCAGCCCCAGGCGACGATAGCCAGGTCTCAGCCAGCACCCTTCCGCAGAACGAACCAAGCGTCGCCCTCAACCCGTCTAACCCGCAGTATCTAGTGGCTGGCGCCAACGACCAGCTCAGCACGCGGAACTGGCTTGCCGTCTACGCTTCCTCCGACGGCGGGCTCAGTTGGACGAATGGGCTTATTCCCATGACTGGAACCTTGGGCATCTTCCAGGACGCCTCGGACCCAGCAGTCTCCTTCAGTCGAAACGGGACTTTGTACTATTCGGGGGTGGCTTTCAATATCAATACCAGGTACAACACGGCCGTGGACGGGACTGTCTTTGTATCGAAATCAACCGATGACGGGTCCTCCTTTCCCCTAACCACTATAGTCGCCTCAGGCTCCAGCAGGGTCGGAGGAATCTTCAACGACAAGCCCTACATCGGGGTAGACCAGACAACCGGGCCTTTCGCGGGCAGGGTTTACGTAAGCTGGACAAGATTCACCAGCTCCTCTACATCCGATATCATGGTCTCCCACTCGAGCGACGGTGGTAGTTCATTCTCTTCCCCGATGAAGATCAGCAATAGTCTCCTCAACCAGGGCTCCGTGCCGGTGGTTGGTCCGGATGGGACGCTCTTCGTGGTCTGGAATGATTTATCGAACAATCAGATTATGGAGGCCAAATCCATCGATGGCGGAGTCTCCTTCTCTAGCCCAGTCGTAGTCTCGTCCGTTGTCGCGCTACCGCAGCCGCCCTCCTTCTTGGCTAACAGTGTCTTCCGAGTCAACAGCTTTCCCACTGCGGCCGCAGACGATACCAATGGAAATGTCTACGTGGCGTGGGCGGACTATGGGAGTGGATACGCGGACATTCTGTCAAGTCGGAGCCTTGACGGGGGTGTTACTTGGAGCAAGCCGATCAGAGTGAACGATGACACTACTACGAACGACCACTTCTTTCCCTGGATGACGGTTTCTCATGGGCTACTCAGCGTTGACTTCTACGATAGGAGGCTGGACCCTCAGAACCATCTTGTAGATGTCTTCTATGCTGAGTCAGCTGACGGTGGGGTCTCCTTCTCCCCGAACGTTAGGGTCACGGATGTGTCTTTCAATCCTGACGCGATTATTTTCAGCAACGGAGAATCCTTCATCGGCGACTATATCGGGATCGCGTCTAACGAGACCCTGGCTCATCCTGTCTGGACGGAAGTCCCACCTACGAGTCCGAGCAATGAGGACATCTTCACTGAGGGGACGAAGGTGGATAGACCGCCAGTTGTCGATCCTATCAAGAGCCAGACCACCTACCCGGGAGCAGAGCTACAGTTTGGCATTAGAGCGACAGACCCGGATGCTGGAGAGACGTTGACGATGGTGACACTCGGCGCGCCGTCAGGCGCTGCATTCACTTCGGCTCCTTCAACCAACGGGACTCTGACGGAAAGCTTCGACTGGACGCCCAGCGTTGCTCAAGCTCCAGGCAATTATTCAGTAAAGTTCAAGGCCTCAGACGGCTTCTTGGCCTCCAGCGCCAACGTATCCATCATGGTAAAGATCAACAGCCCTCCCTTTCTCATTGCTCCAGGCCCTCAAACTGTCACCGCAGGCTTAAAGCTCACCTTCATAGTGAACGCTACGGACCCTGACGCGCCACCCGACTCTGTAACAATATCCTGCGACAACTGTGCTCAGCTCGGCGCAACCTTCGACCCTTCCACCGGCAACTTCACCTGGGTTCCAGCCTTTGCCCAGGGACCAGGAGACTATTCCGCGAGCTTCACAGCCACGGACCATCTCCTCCCGTCACTCTCCGACACCGTGTCAGTAGCCATCCATGTTGACAAGCCTAACCAGCCTCCCTCTCTAGCACCGATCAGGGACTGGACCGTCAATGACGAAATACTTCTCACCTTCAAGGCGAACGCCACTGACCCCAATATTCCCCCGGAACCTCTGATCTTCTCCCTTGGATCTGACGCACCGGCCGGTGCCTCCATCCTACCTGATGGCGTTTTCTCCTGGACGCCCACCGAAGCCCAGGGAGGCACCTACCGGTTCACAGTCACCGTTTCCGACGGCATCCTGACCGACTCGACGACGGTGAACGTCACAGTAGTCGAGACTGAACAGCCTCCTGTCCTGACAGTTCCCGGTCCACAGACTGTTGAGGCGGGGAACCTGCTCATCTTCACGATTAGTGCAACCAATCCCGATGCCGACGACACGGTCACCCTATCCGCCTCAGACCTCCCCACAGGGGCTTCCTTTGACCCCGACCTTGGAAGCCTCGTCTGGACTCCCGGTAGCAATCAGGGTCCGGGCACCTACACGATAACGTTCAAGGCAGTTGAATCCGGTCCAAACGGTTTCTCGGATACGAAGACAGTCACGATAACTGTGGAGCAGCCAGGATCCTCGACGGGCCAACCTTTCGGGACTGGAGGACTGGGGCTTGAACAGTGGTTCGCTATTGTAGCAATTGTAGTGCTGGCCGCTCTTCTCTCAACACTAGGAATCAGGGCGAGGAGAGGGAAGAAGGGCACTAGGGAAATTGCGAAGCCCTAAAACCATGGATTCCGGACGTTTTCATGAAGGGCCGGGCGCGGGAAAATCGACTACCCCGGGGGGTCGAGAAAAGCATGCTTATTTTTCATCTCTCTTCGTGTATCACCTCGACTTTCTCGCTTTTCTCTATCATGGAACGGTCGTCACTTGATCCTATTTGGACCAAATTATTTTGAACGAGGCAAGCCCGGTTTTGGGAGCGTTGGAGTAGGATGCGCAGTAATTGTAATTGCCAGTGGGCGGCGTTCCTGGTGCCATGTCAAACGCTATGCGTGATCCGGAAGTGAGCTTGACACCTGATGCGCAGATCGGGCTCGACGAGATTGTGAGGGAAGAGTAGCCGAGTGATAGAGAGAAGGTTGGCAGAGCATTACCAGGATGCATGACAGTAATTGCCGAGCCCGCGGGTCCACAGGAGAACATGATGGTTCCAGATGATCCTGGAGAGACTCGGGTTACATTTGCAGTTAGAGTACTGGACCCAGTTCCACAGTTTGCGACTAGGATGGAATGGTCGAGCTGTGTAGATTCTCCAGAAGGAATCATGAGAACTAGGATCAACGATAGGAGTAGTGAAGCGATTAGACGGGAGTGCGTCGTCATCACGCTCTTTCACCGAAGGTATCTTTTTCTCTTGATGCTGAACCCGCCTACCTTCATCAGCCAATAGAGGCTGACCCCAATACCAAATATTCCGATTATTATTAAAGAAAGGGAGGTTAGAGACAGCGCAACCATGGTTGGAACACTATGTTGTCCAGGTTACGCTGAATGTTGGAAGTCCCGTAGTTGGAACGTTGCTGAATTCCACGCAGTAACTATAGCTATTGGAACCAGTGAATGTGTATGGAGTGCCAGATGTTATTTCTGATGATGAGCCGATATCCTGTATTCTACAGAAACCACCAACTGAGACTATTGCCGCCGCGATGTAAGGACCAGTCAACGTAAACTGAGGTGTGAACGAAACCGAGGCTCCCGGGGCTACTACACTGAAGGCGAAAGTTGTTCCAAGCGCGCTAGTGCCGCTGCAGTCGAAATAGACCGTTCCCGTCGAGCCTATTGCGACAGAGGTGATGTGACTCCCGGTGTTTGCGTCCTGCGCATTATCAAAGGGCGTTAGAGTGGCACAATTACTCGTAATCGCTGTCATCCCCGATATTGCTGGGAAGGTCTGTGTAAAGGGTGTCGTGGGTGTTGTCCATGTTACGGAAAGAAGGGGAAGTCCGGTACTAGGAGCACTTTGGAACTGTGCACAATAGGAAAAAGTGGTATAAAAGTTGAATGGAAGAGTGACGCCTGTGTCGGAGGTTAGAGCTGCGCGCAAATCGGGGCGGCTGCAGCCATAACTACCCGGACTTACTATCTCGACTGCCGTGTAGGGTGCGGCCAGGGTAAATGTGGGCGTAACCGTAATCGTCCCACCGGGGAGGTTTACGCTGAAAGCAGGCGTTGTGCCAAACGGGCTAGTACCGCTGCAGTCAAACTCGATGGATCCCGAAGACCCTGCGGCGATCGAGGAAACTGGTGCGTTAGTAACTCCATCGAAGGCTGTTTCAGCAGTACAATTGACCGTAATTCCTGATACTGCCGGTATTGCTGGGAATGTGTGTGTGAAGAGGTTAGTCGCGGCATAAGCAACCCCGAGCGTTGATATTAGCAAGAGTGAGATCGGTGGAAGGTATTTCTTCGCGATTTTCAATGTGTCTGTTTCACCTCAAAGTTATAGTTCATAAGATTAGACCGTGAGTATCGGGTCGGGCTTCCATAGGAATTTAACACTGCCGGTATCTTGAGAAATAACTAGAATGAATCTTCTGCCATACGTGAGAAGATCCCGGCACCGAATACTCCGAGATAAGTCAACAAGAAAAGGGTGGTTTGGGTGCGCTTGATTGGAGCGCTCATGGTGTCCAGGTTATGTCAAAGGTTGCCAGGCCGGTACTTGGAGCGTTGGAGTATGTTGTGCAATAGTCGTAGCTAGTAAATGTACTGCCTAAGAACGCCGGCTGGCCATTGGTGAGGGCTCCCCCAAGAGGGGGGCCGGTCGGGCAAGCCGTAAGCGTCGCTGCGTCCGCAGGATGGAAGACGCCAAGGGCCGTGTATTCTGTTGGCAGAGTGAATTGTGGTGTTACCGTAACAGGTGGCGTCAGCGTGAAAGCAGGAGTGGTTCCAAAGGCAGCAGAGCCGCTACAGTCGAACTCGACGAATCCAGACGAACCAGTCACAACCGAAGAAACATTTGGCGTCAGGGTAGTACAGTTACTTGTAAGCGCTGGGGTTGTCGCGGGTATAGCGGGAAAGGTCTGTGTGAAGAGAGTAGTAGCGGCGTAAGCAACTCCGATTGTCGATACGAGCAGAAGAGCAATTGGTGACAGGTATCTTCTGGCAATCCTCATGCTAGAGACAGGTCTATTGTGACCAAGTCACGGTGAAGGTTTCGAGTCCGGTGCTTGGTGCATTAGAATAAGTTGCGCAGTAGTCTCCTGGACCGGCCGAGAGAGTCAAGGGCGTGCTGGAAGTTAGGAGAACCCCACCGCTTGGTAGGCAAGAGGAGGGAAGAGCCGGATTAATGGAGGCAAGCGACACGTATCCTGATGGGAGAGTAAATGATGGTGTCATCGCTGTCCCGCCGTTCACGACGAAGGCGGGAGTAGTTCCGAACGCCGATGAGCCACTGCAATCGAATATGACGTTACCCGAAGACCCTGAAACTACTGATGCCGCGTTCGGCGTTAAGGTCGCACAGTTCGACGTTATCGCAGCTGTTGTCGAAGGTATGGCAGGGAATGTCTGTGTAAACAGTGTGGTTGCGGCATAAGCAACTCCAATCGTTGATATTAGGAGGAGAGAAATTGGTGCTAGATATTTTCTTGCGATTTTCAATGTGTCTGTTTCACCTCTTTGGAGGTGTTCATAATGATTAGACCGAACCTTTGGTCAAAGGTCGGTGCGAATTTAAGACTGCCGGTATCTAGGGATAGAAAGAGGTAGAGTTTCCGCTTCCGAATATCTCGACTGTGAGGCCTCGCTGAAAAGTTCGTCCTTCGTTAGCTCCCGGGAAAAATCCCAGCAGACTCCCGATCGCCTTCTAAACATCAACAAAGCTGCCCTTACCCTCCATCTACCGGCGATCAACCTAGAACCATGGGCTACAACGGGTATTCCGAGAACAAAGCCGAACATCGCTTCTCCAATCTCGCTCCTCTTCGCCATGGAACAGGGCCCGACCCTTGGCCTTTCAACTCGATCCACTAATCAACTATTTTCAGCACGGGCCGCGAGGGCAGTATCTTGCGGTATCTGAGTGTGGAGACGCGGGCCTCTCAATCGGTGACGGAGTCTTGCCTATGTTGCTTCGATCGGGGGATGACTCCGCACGGGGAGGAAGAGGTGCATTTCGGCTTGACTCCGATAGAACTCTAGCGAGGGACGCTTCGGGTCCGTGTCGTGAGTGCGAGCCATTTCTTCGAAGAGACTGGGTAGCTTGGAGAGGTTCTTTTCCCAGTCCATGAGTTTGCTGCGGGCGTACCATCCGCCCTGGATCACTCCTGTTTCCAGTTGCATCTTCTCTGGATCGTCAGAATCGATTCGTGCTACGCAGGCGTAGTACTCTTCTCCCTCGGGCGTGAACTGGAAGGTGCCGTAGAATTTGCGACCGTTGATGGTGGGAAGCTTCGACTCGAGAAGGTCGAAGGCGGCCTTCGGCCCTTTTCCTTTCATGTCAGCTTTGACGCGTAGAACGGGTATGCCTTGAAGCTCGACGTAACTGGTCTCCATAAAGAATCCTTTCCCTCTCAGAGGATATTATGATTTCAAGAGCCTGGTGAAAGTCTAGACTTGTTGCAGGGCTTGAGGATTGAATGATTGAAGAAGAGAGAGAATGTACTCGTATTCTTTCTTCTTGCTGATGATAAGCTGGAATGATTCACCGGATGTTAGGTGTATTTTGAGATGGTGCGGAATATGCCAGGCGGGGGCTTCATCTCGAGGAGCGACATCTGATCTTTTCTCAAGGACATTAGTTGGGGAGACTGTGCGGAGAGTTCCTTCACTATGGCCTGATTCTGCTCTGGAGTCAAATTGGCCGGGACAAAATCTTTGCGCCCTGAACCGGTGACAATTTTCTTGAATGTAGCATCTATATCTCCTCCAACCCCAGTCAGGACTAGTCTCTTGTCCGTTACGTAGATTCCAGCCCCAATTTTCCATTTGTTCAGGGCCAACTGCATTGGACTGTACATTCCCCAAAGGTATCTCTCACTCTCTTCCATCGAAGTCAACACCAAGACTTTGAAACTATCTAATATTACAATCTACTGAGGGCGAGGCCGGGTGGAACTAGCTTGGACGAATGTCTGGTTTCGGTCGCAGAGAACTTATATTTGTTCGAAAGATTTCCCCCATCCTGTGCGTTTGTAGAGGGCATGGTACTTGGAAACTGAAAGGATCAAGCCCTCGGAGTATGAGCGTTTCAAGATAGAGACGAAACCCGCTCCGCATGTCTATCAGATTCCGAACAGGTTCGATGTAAGCGCGAAGAAAGTGCGGCTTGCGGCTATGTTGGTGCAATCTACGGGGTCTTTGGAGGAAGATTTGGCGGGTTCAAGCCGTTGAAGCACAAGTGTGTCGGGTGTATGAGGTGTGTCCAGGAGTATCCGCATATTATGACGGTGAAATATTCGGAAGAATACAAGGGGCTGGGCGATTCGTTCTGGACCCCTGAAGCTGTCTTCACGATATGGAATGAGGCGTCGACGGGGAAGATCCCGGTCAAAGGGATGGGGTACAAGGGCGCGTTTGGCGGGGAGGGTTTTGATGGGATATGGACGGACATGTCAGAGATCGTCCGTCCCACCAGAGATGGTGTCTATGGTCGCGAATACATCTCCACCTGCGTTGATATTGGCAGAAAGTCTACGAGTGTGGATTTTGGTAGGATAGATCAGGCTCCTTCGACTGTTGAGGTTCCGGTTCCGATAATCTTCGATGATCTACCTACGGGAGACATGGATGTTTGGGCGGCTGTTGGAGCGGCGTCCGAGAAACTTGGGACCATGTTTGTTTCCCATGACCAGACGAGGGGTGATTCTCACAGGGAGAGGATGGTTCCTATTGTTGACGAGAACAGCTTCTATGAAACGATAGAGAAGAAGCCGGCTGTGGTCGAGTATGATGCTGAAGGATCGGATTTGTTCGAGAAGCTGGTGAACGGGCTTCCATCCTCAATTGTTATCGCAAGAATGCCTCTCCGCGAGGACACTGGAATCGTTGCGTGCAAACTGGCACGAGAGGGAGTGCACGGGTTGCACTTGTATGCTGATTATCATGGGCAGGATTACTCGAAGGAACCCTGGCACGTCTCGGCTTCTCTGAAAGAGGTTCACCAGCAGCTGGTGAAGGAAGGGCTGCGGGACCAGGTGACTATCATCGCGAGTGGTGGGATAACGTTGGCGGAGCATGTTCCGAAGGCGATCATATGCGGCGCGGATCTCGTCGGTATTGACACAACGGTTCTCGTGGCTTTGCAGGCGGACTTTCTTGGCGAAACTCGAGACAGGGAGAGCTACCAGTTGAGGCCGCGAAGGATTGATCCGGCTTGGGGAGCGCAGCGTCTTGTTAACTTGTTTGGTGTCTGGCATGATCAACTGATAGAGATTCTCAGCGCGATGGGGATGCGTGATGTTCGGCGCTTGCGAGGGGATATTGGCCGGTCGATGATGGACGCGGAACTACGGGAGCAGTCGTTCAAGGGGATAGAATGGGCAACCAAGAATTAATTGTGGAAAAACATTCGGAGAGAATTCATCATGGGTTAGAGGTTCTTCCGACCTTGCGTCATGGTTTGCCGGCGGGGCTGGGGAACAAGCGCTGGACCGCGGAATTGATACTGGCGACCTACGAGATGGCTTTGACCGGGGATCTGCCGAAAAACGGGCTGGAGTATAAGATAGGGGATTCGGGGGGTGGTTTTGATGTGCTGGGATGGAAGAACAACGGTTTTCCGAAAGTTGATCCGGATAGTGTCGATCTTTCGATCTCGCTGAACAAGAGAGAAGGTGGGAAGAAGATCGAGATTCCGTTGCCGATTTACGGTGGGGGTATGTCTTTTGGATCGATCTCTCTCAATTTCATGATCGCTAGAGCGCGGGCTGCGAAGAAGATCGGAACATACACGTGTACTGGTGAGGGTGGTTATCCGGATGCCATTGTTCCGTATCGTGATCATGTGATTACGCAGGTGGCGACGGGGATGTTCGGGGTTCGGGAGGAGACGATACAGTACGCGCCGATTGTCGAGTTCAAGTACGCTCAAGGAGCGAAACCGGGTCTCGGCGGGCACTTGCTGGCCGACAAGGTGACGTCGGAGGTTGCGAAGATGAGGGAGTCATCGATGTTTACTAGTCTTTACTCGCCGTTTCCGTTTCATAGTGTCTATTCGGTGGAGGATCACAAGAAACATGTTGACTGGATCAAGACCGTGAATCCCCGCGCGCTCGTCTCGGTGAAAGTGTCCACGCCAACGGATGTGGACATGGTGGCGATCGGGAGCTACTATGCTGGAGCGAACATCATCCACATCGACGGTGGATACGGTGGAACAGGGGCGGCGCCGGAGATTGCGAAGAAGAACATTGCAATGCCGATCGAGTATGCGATTCCAAAAGTCCACGATTATCTAGTATCGGAAGGAGTCCGGGACGACATTGTACTGATAGCTAGTGGCGGTATCAGGACGGCTGACGATATCGCGAAAGCGATTGCGCTGGGAGCGGATGGGTGTGTGGTTGCAACTGCTGAAGCCGTGGCTGTTGGCTGTACTCATTGTGGTAATTGTGAGAGGGGATGCGGATGCCAAGTCGGGATCACCACTACAGACCCGGAGCTGTCACAGTTTATCGAGCCTGAATGGGGCGAGGAGAGAATTGTGAATCTCTACACAGCTTGGACGAAGCGGTTAAGATCGATTCTGGCTGGTTTCGGGTTGGAGAGTGTCCGAGACCTTCGGGGAAGAAAGGACTTGCTGGTGAGATACAAGTGAGAGAATTGACTGGACAGAGAATTATTGATTCGAGAAGATCACTGCCAGTAGACAGGGTCCAGGTCGGCAAGCAGGAGGCTGAGGGCGGATGCGGCGTTGTAGGTCTGGCATGTAACGTCCCGCTCGAAGGAAAATATCTCCTACAATCTCTCGTCCAGATGCGGAACAGGGGAAACGGGAAGGGGGGAGGGATCGCGGCTGTCGGACTCGTCCCAGAACAGCTAGGGGTCTCTAAGAAAATCCTGGAAGAGGATTACATCCTACAGGTTGCTTATCTCGATAAATCAGTTAGAAAACAGGTTGAGGACGAGCATCTCCGACCATTCTTCGTGGTTGATTATGAGGCGAGGGTAGAGGCTGTTGAGGATTATCATTCGATTCCGGGTCTTGATGTAGAACCGCCTGAAGTTTACAGGTATTTCGTAAAGATCAGAAAAAATGTTCTTGCGGAGTTTGCTCGTAAGAATAGTCTAGTGGGTCTCAAGGAGGGTGAGGTTGGGGATGAATTTCTCTACCAAAACTCCTACCGTCTGAATCAGCAGTACTACTCGTCGCTGGGCGAGAAGAAGGCCTTCGTTGTCAGCCATGGGAAAAACATGGTCGTATTGAAACTGGTGGGTTTTGGAGATGATGTTGTACGGTATTACCGATTAGAGGATTTCAAGGCTCATGTCTGGATTGGTCATCATCGGTATCCGACGAAGGGCCGGGTCTGGCATCCAGGTGGCGCGCACCCGTTCGTGGGATTGCATGAGGCGTTGGTGCATAATGGTGATTTTGCGAATTATCATTCGATAATGGAGTATCTGGCCCAGCGAAACATTCACCCATTATTCTTGACTGATACGGAGGTCTCGGTGTTATTGTTCGACCTTCTCAGCCGCGTCTACAAGTATCCACTGGAATATCTGATAGAAGCTCTGGCGCCGACGACTGAGAGAGATTTTGAGATGTTGCCGGAGGAGAAGAAAGAGATCTACCGGTTGATCCAGTCGACGCATATTCACGGGTCCCCTGACGGCCCATGGTTCTTCATCGTCGCTAGGAATGATGTGGAGAAGAACGCGTGGCAGTTGCTGGGGATTACGGATACGTCGATGCTGAGACCGCAGGTGTTTGCGGTGCAGGAGGGTCCGATGAAGATCGGGATTATCGCCTCGGAGAGACAGGCGATTAATGCGGTATTGGGAAAGTTACAGGAAGACCAGAAGATTCCGAGTAGGTTTGCGGATTCTTACTGGAATGCGCGGGGCGGAAGCTTCACGGATGGTGGAGCGTTTCTCTTTACCGTCAGAGATGGGAAGGATGGAAAAGAGCTGGAGTGTGCGGACAAGTTTGGAAAATCGATTGATCTTCCGCAGCAGGATTGGTTGCCGAATGCGGGTTCTAGCGTTTCTTTGAATGCGAGTATTGCGATTCAGCTAGAGAAGGGTCCCGGTACGCAGGATCCGTTGGGATTCTATGAGTATATTCGTCTCGCGCTGAGAGATGCTGGCTTCCAGTACGTGGGAGAAATTCTTGAAGAGCTGAAACGACTGGCTATGAAAGGACAAGAGTCCCGACAATTCGCGATAAAAACACTCTCACTACTATACGACAGAATCTACGATACTGGAAGAAAGAAACGAAGCTCACTACTACAAATGTACCACGAAGCACTGAACTACGTCTTCTCCTCCATCTCGCTATCGAATCATGATCTGTATACTCGACTGGACTGGAAGAATCGATCTCGATTGGTCCATCCACTGTTCGAGTCTCAAGTGCTGGTTGTTGATGCTCTAGAGTTTCCGGCCGAAGGAGACGATAGCGCTGCCAGGTTCGCAGTGGATGCGTATGGCCAACGATGGAAGAACATTCTACTCTACAATCTAAGAGGACACAGGTTCATCGGTAGCGGCCTTGGTCCACGAACCAACGGTCTGAAAATCGATTGTTATGGAGATGTTGGTGATTATGTCGCGTCCGGTATTGATGGCTGCGAGATCACGATTCATGGAGCTGCTCAGGACCAGGCCGCGCAGATTCTCAAGTATGGAAAGCTAGTGGTTCACGGTGACGTGGGCCAGGCGTTTATGTACGCAGCCAAGGGCGGTGACGTTTACGTGCTCGGCAACGCCGCGGGACGTCCACTCATCAACTCGGTTGGCAGGCCGAGAGTCGTGATCAACGGGACATGCTTGGACTATCTTGCAGAATCATTCATGGCTGGCGACCCCTACAATGGTGGCGGATTCGTCGTTGTTAACGGACTGAAACAATCCTTTGATGGACGATTCGTTGATCAGGAATACCCGTATCCCGGAGGCAACCTGTTCTCGTTAGCCTCTGGCGGAGCAATATTCATTCGAGACCCCTACCGGAAGGTTTCGAGTGAGCAGTTAAACGGCGGACGACTAGCAGACTTCACGATGAAGGATTGGGAGCTAATTCTTCCATTTCTGGAAGAAAACGAGAAACTATTCGGAATATCCGTGAAGCAGGACCTCTTGACCGTTCATAGGAAACAGTTGGACCCATGTCAAGCCTATTGTAAAATAGAACCCATACCTCTTCAAGAGCTAACCTAGTCTGAAACCCTTCAGCAGTGTCAGTACAAAATGGGACCGCGGAAACAACCCTGAGGGGTCCATACAGTGCGAGGGTTCCCATGAGCAAAGAATCAAGAACTACCGCTATCCGTAAGAAGGCGCAAGTGTAGAACCCGTAAAGGATTCTTGACACTTGATGAGCAAACATTCTACAGAGCTACCTTTCGACTGGAATACGCATTTTGTTTATTCAAAGGATGGTACAAAGTGTCTTGGAGCCTGCGCTCTAATGGCTGTGAAGTATTGGGGAATTGGTGTATCAACCGAGGATTGTCATCGGATACTCAGCCAACTAACGGTTCCTGCTTTCGAGGGTGCTGATGGTGGCCAGGTGGTGAAGGCAGTAGAACACGTGATTGGCGAGGCGACCGAAGCAAACGAAGACGACCTTAGTGTCAAGTTAGACCGTTTCTTCACGGATGAGGGTGCGGTGACGAAAGCACCGTTAACCTCTCCCCGAGCGCCGATCAAACAGGAGTTTTTTCACGCACGAACAGTAGACACATTAAAGGCGGGATTGAGCGTTTCCAAACCCATACCTCAAATCGTAATATACGATGAGGTTCTAGCTACGTATCACGAAGAAAGCCCTGGCGGTCATGCTTGCATAGTGCAGAAGCTCGATTTTGACGCGAACCTTGTATACTTGATAGACCCTAACATACAAGCGCGGCGAACCCCAACGTACTACACTTTTGACGATTTTGAACGCGGTTGGAGAGCCTTTGAGCAAGCGACATGCATTATTTATCCGCGAGACCTTTATCATACTGTAAGGTCAGTTGTCGCAACTTCGGTGCTAGGAGCCAGACCTTGAGCGGAAATCAACAGAAGATTGTGCTTGACACGATCACAACCCCCAGAACTGTGGCTACCGACCATATCCTCAGGCGTCTCGGGCTTAACTTCAGAGCAGGCGAACCAGCCATGGCCAAGGATGGTTACTGGCATGTTCCACTGCGGGTCCTAATACCAGCATCGCCAGACGTAATGCCCCGGCGTGATCAGCAGTTGTTTTACAGATTCGATTCATTTTCCGAGGTATTGGTAGATTCGGACCTAAGGATCGCCAAGTTCCCTCGAAAGTCCGACCTCAACTCAAAGTTCCAACTTGAGTTGTCAAGCTTGCTCTCCAAGATAGAAAAGATGATCGTGGAATATGGTTCTGACAAGTGGGGAAGGATACCTTTAGTCAGGTCATTCCTGAACCCACTGAATGCAATTGTAAGCCAGGCGCTATCTCTACCAAACATCTCACTAGCCAAGCTGGAGCAACAGGGAGAATACGTTACCTATGCTAACTGGCTCAAAAGAGCCGGCTTCCTTGAAGAAAGCAAGGACACGCCGGCACATATTCGCAAGACCAATGAACTCGTCGCGATCGCAGAGAAGTATAGGCAAGAAAGAGGTACATCCTTCTACGTCGACGAAACGGCCATCGAGGTTACCAGTATTATCTGTTCGAAGTTCTATGAAGAAGTCTGTGAGTGGGTAAAGGTCTTGCCGTCCTATGTGGACACGACAGCAGCATACTACGTACGGGCAATCAAGGTTAGAAAACTCGAACCCATGACAATAAGCGAGCTAGAATATTCGTACAATGTACTTGGTAGAAGGGAGCAGGATGCAAGAACAACCTTCTACGGAAAAGTTGCAGATCTCGTCACGGCTGGATTCTTGGAGTGGGTCACCGAAGGGGTCGTCAAAGGTGTTGATACTGTCTTCGATAGAGTCGCCGGACTCGGCCCTGAGCTGGAAGACAATGTGCATCTGCTGAAGAGCGTTGTCTGAGATTGAAGTCGCCGATGATTTCTATCCGGGAATCAGCATTCACAGAACACTTCGACGCTCCCCAAGTTCCATAATTGGAATTCACGAAGATCTTCTAAGAGTTAATGGACTTCGAACGAACAAGACTAACCTCGTCATCGGATTGGCAGCATCGCGAGGACTCTATGCCTTTCTGAACGATGAAGCCGTTGGTGAACTAAAACTGTACACAGCGCGTTCCTACGAAAAAAGTCGGCCGATACGATGGCCTGTAGTGGTTCAGTTTGACTTAGTAATCCAAATTCTGTCTCAAGTGTTAGATTATGCCCATCAGCATCCGAGAGAGAGCCTCGAGACGGCCGCTGCGTTTGCTGTGTTAGAAGACTACTTGGAGAAGAAGCTCGGACCTGTTGTAGCGGCCGTGTGGAGAAAAGTTTCGGCTAGAAGGACCGATTCCACTCCTCGCAGAGAAATCATACGTCTCCTGCAGATAGAGCGAATAACGGAGACCGCCCCCAAGCACGGAAGAAGGCCTAAACGGACTCCTCCGCGCAAAGTGAAAACCAAACGACAACAAAGCTGACTCAATAGCACCCAATTCACTCATTGCTGTCCAACGACCCAGTACTCAACAAAGAGATTGTATTGTGGGAGGTAAAAGTCGGGTCTGCTTATCTTGGCTTTGAAGATGAACCAGTCGTTAGTCGTTGCCATGGCTTCATAGTAATATGGAGTGCCGTGGCGAGTGAAGTAATCGGCGATACCTCTCTCCGCCTTACTTCTAACCGGTTGACCAGTCAGCGTGACATGGCGTGCCATACTCCTCACGAGATCCGAAAAGGTCGTTCAACCAAGAAAGGAGGCCCATCTTTGACGATAGCTCTCACAAACTCGACATTAAAGCCGATCCTCTTCGGATCCAGAGACAAAGCAGGAAACTGAGTTTGGTCTTCCTAGAAGGAACTAACGCCGACCAGGGACGACGTTCTTCTCAACAATTGTATCTACTCTGTCCACACGGTCTATTTCGAAGGCTCCTCTGAGATGCACTTCGTAATCTCTCAGGACGAGCGCCATGGTGTTCTCGCACTCTTTTCGGAAGCCTGCTCGCTTACGAGCGCCGCTTAGTCTGGCTGCAAGGTTGGTTTGACGAGCCTGATACTGCAGCTTGGTCTCTTTCCTGTGCGGAAGGAGTACCGAAGGGATACCGGTGATCCTCACTTCCACCCCCGGTTTTCCGAACCCATGCTTTCGATAGTATTGCAATTCAATTGTTAGGTGCAAGTCCTTTCTGGGGTCTCTGTCGGTCTTGCCCAGCGCAGAGATGAGGACTTGTTTCCTCTTCCCCCGTTCTGCGAGATGTATCGCTTTGTAGCTTGGATAGCGTTCTGGAGATCGTTCGGAGACCTGTCCTCAAAGACCCGGTCGTAATCGATTTCGACGAGAAGTATGTTTCTGAGTCGCGTTTCCATTAGGAATCGAGAGGCTCTTTCGAGAAACTCTGCCATATCGTATTTCTCGACCTGTTTCGTAAGCATTCCCAGACTGGATGCAAACCAACGCGCAACCCCGGTAGTAGGCTCTGTCACCCGGCCACCTTTGAGATGGACACTCAACGTTCCAAGTAGAGCGAACCTGTCGATTGGTCGAGGTTCGGCTCTTTTCACTGGCGGCCTCCTGCTTCTAGGTAATTTACTCCTCCGATGGTAAGCCCCTGATCCTCCCGAACCAGCATAACCAACCGAAACCGCTCCAGCACAGTGCATTCCGCCAGCCGCACAAACAGTCATTTTGAGCCTCTAGTCAAGTGATTACTGGAAGGAGTATTTTTCCACTTAGTCGGCATGGTTCTTGTCATGGGAACCAAGGGTATGCGTCCCACTACGGAGGAGTGGTTGGCGACCGCTCACGACTATGCTCGCTACAGTAACGAAGGCGGAGCCTACGACCAAGTTAAGGCCTATCTAGACAAGAATTCTTAGTGAGGGACGAGACAACATGGGCCTCGCTTAATAGATCCAGAGACGAATCGATTGGTGCTGCCATGCCATCAAGCCTTCTAGGATATGTGCCAACCTCGTGTCAGGTTTGCAAGCAAAGAATCTGGTCCGGAGAGACGATGTCATCACCTGTCCCGAGGCAACTCTACTTAGAGCATCTTACCCAGTATCATCCCGATTTCGCGAGATGGGACAAGAGAATGTCGTTGTTCCTTTTCCTCATAATCATCCTAGTCGTCGCGTCAACGCCTCTGTTTGTTGGATCACTTGCTGGCGATAGTCTGAGTAATAGCACACTTGGCTTTGGGTTGTTCTTCGCCTTCTCCCTGGCACTGATGGCCCTCTTCGCCTTTGCCAGGAAAAAAGGCATGAGGAGATTCCAGGAATCGTGGCTTGAGACTCACCCCATTGGAGCGCCCACAGGACCTATGCCAGATTCATCTCTCCAAAAGAACACCACTCAATATCAGGCTCGGTCGGGGGTCACGAATCCAGAGGAGTACATCGCAACTCTGTCGCTTAGACTATCCGCGGCTACACTTAGAGTTCAGAGAGGAGTTAGAGCTGACCCGTACCTGTTCGACCTCGTCGCCGTGAGACCAGCAGTCCAAATGGGAGGATTCAGGGACGCTATCATAGTCACGACGATGGATACCCCGACGCTAGACAAGGTCGAAGAGTTCTCTGCCTTCGCAATGAAATACGCGGTTGACAATAAGAGCCAGCTCGGACTCGGGTCAGGAGACACCCTCAACCTGTTCTCTGTAATTGTTTCACGCGGAGTAAGCGATGAGGTCAAGAAGGCAGTTAGCGAAACTCGACCAGGAGGAAGTTCAATGCATGGAAGAACAACACTTCCAGTCCTAGTCGCTATAGGCGAACAACGGACATATTATTACACAAAGACGCCAATACGCGGAGGACTACGATACAGAAGCCTACGGAACTTCGCCGATACGTACATCGCCCTTCAAAATCCAATGATGAATAATTCTGTTTCTTGCCTCTGATTCACATTCAAAGTATCGGGTTAGTATTCGACGCGGGATCTTGATGGTGGCCAGGGATTGGCTGTCCCGTCGTATGATATTGCTCGGTTGTATTGGAAGTGCTACGATTGAATACCTGATCCGCAGTCTCTCCCATGGACTCTTACTGACGTATCCGAAGGGCTTCGAACGAAATGGTACGAGAGGAACTCGTTTCTTAAGCCGTTGACTGCTAGAGATGGATCCACATAGAGAGGAGAGGCAGAACGTACTCCCAGGCTAAGTACAGTACGACCAAGACCCCCGTGGCAATAATGAAGCGCCGACCCCATTTGCCTCGATGTGGTTTAGGCTGAATGGCTAGTTCTTCGTCAACTGATGATTTCTTGCTAGGCACACTTTGCTCTGATTTCCTGATAGGCTCAACCAGCTCGACAGAGGTTTCTTCGGAAGTTTCGCTAGATCCCACGTTTTGCATCAGCCATTTCTTGGAGACTGGTGGTCGAGGTACGCGGAAGACTCCTGAGCCTGTTTTTGCCACGTATCCCGTCCATGCGAGTTCCTTCCGATCTCGTAAAGCATCAACTTCATGCTGACGCATCGCGTAGTATACGACTGGGCCAAGCATTTTTTCAACTTTATTCGCGTCAAAGGTCCCAGGCGTTCCGGTGCTTCTGACTAGCAACAGGTCTGCGTCAGCCCGCAAGTCGATATCTCCTCCATAGAAGCGGTGGAGGGCGGCGACCATGATCACGAGGCCTTGGCGCATGCCACGCTTGAAGAGCTCGCCTCTGATATCATACCACTTGTCCAGCCAGTAGTCGATCTTCCTCATCTTCTGCGACTGTCCATTGGAATCTTTCACCGCGACAGTCCCTGAGAGCTTCTTCAACGCCTTCGTCATATCATCCGCAAACAACAACACCGCCTTCGGAGGCTTACGGAATCTCTTGAACAACTTATCCATGTTCTCAAACAATGCTGGAAGGTCGCGCGTCGAGCGCAAAGCCTTCACGTTCTCCTGACCATACCGACGGGCTAGCGCTTGAGTGATCGACTCCGACAAAGTCGTCTTCCCTGTGTTTGGCTTTCCAAAGATTATGATGTTCAAATGGTGAATCGCATTATCCTTGCCGATCGACTCTGGAAGAGGATCAGGAATCAATCCATCCAGAATAGTGTCCAGGTCAAGCTTGTAGTAGGTAACTTTCGCCAGCGAGTCTTTGCTCGGGATAACTGTCTTGGCCAGACCTGAATTTACTGTGGTGATTTCTGAGGGTGCGCGCACAATACTGCTCTGCGCTGGAATAATATCAGTATCTTCCGGTTCCGTCAATCCCATTCCCCCTGACTGCTTAACCCTTCAGGGCCACAATCCTAGTAGTTACGGGTTTTCGCCTGTCTAACTTGAACTCGTCCCAGTCTATTTCTATGAGTCATCATACGTGAGCACGGCAGCGAATTAGACAATGTCGGCGCAACAGGGCGAGCAGCACCGCAAACACCCGCGGCCCCGACTAGAGACGTTGTCCGACCTGATCTACGGACTCTCTCTATCTATCGGTGCAATCAGCCTAGTAATCACCAACAACCAGGCTTCCACTGCCAGCGATATCAACAGGAATATTCTCGAGTTTCTCTTCGTCTTCTTGATCCTGATCACCAGCTGGATAATCTACACCAGCGACATGTCCGTCCTCCCTGTCGAGACCCGCCTCGTAACACTCCTGAACGTGATACTGCTGATCCTTGTCGCGATAATCCCCTACCTGTTCGACCAGGCAGTGTCCCTCTACAACACTGCTGTGGATCAAGACTACGCGTCAATCCTGTTCGCGATCGACTACGCAGGAACTCTTCTCATCCTCGCTGGATTCGCACACATAATTTCACAAGAAGAGAAACAACTTGTTGACGGCGACACGATGGTAAGGCTCCGAAGAATCCGAAACAGGCTAACACTCCTGACAATCATAATCTTGCTATCTCTGGCCGTTCCATGGGGCTGGTTCTTCCTCGGAGTGCACACGAGACTCTTCATCTGGTACGTTCCTATAGTCTCGTTCTGGCTAAACCGCTTGAGGACGAGGCCCTTCGGTCTTCCCAGCATTCCAAAGACCTCGTAGAATCTACGACGCTGAACCTCCGAGAAAGATAATCCTCATCAACACATTCCAACACGACATGTGCACCCATGAAGCTGATACTCGAAGATGCCGTGCGTGAGGGAGCGATAAGAGTAGACCTAGCCTGGACCCTATTCTTTGAAAAGCCAACGATCCCGGAAGGGCACGGCGGAAGACTAATACCGTTTACAAACTGGCTCTGGGACGAACTCGGCAAGAAAGCAGGAAATCTTAACAGAAATTCGCCGAGCGAACTGACTCTGACAATACCCGCTCTAAGCGGGCAGGGAATGGACTTCTTGCTACGTCTAGCATCTTTCTGGTCAAGCGAAGTTTACCTGAAGAAGGACGGGGTGCTTTCGGAGAACCTCTGGAGGAAGCCGGTCGTAAACGTCTTCGATGATAGCAAGCTGGACGGATCCGAACGTTCGCTAACGAGGAAACGGGAAGGATACTTTACGCGGTTCCTCATGCCGTTGCTCGGGCCCGGCAGGACCGCCTTCAGGGTCGAAGTGATCGAGAATGGTGAATCGTCGGCTCGATTACACAGCCACAGCGAAGTCGACGAGTACTATTTGATTCTCGAAGGGTCGGGAACCCTCAGATTCAACGACAAAGAAATCCCGGTTCATCGGGGGGACCTGATCGGAAAGCCAACGGGGCCGGATGATGCTTCCCAACTGATCGCGGATCAGGGAGAAGCCCTGCGTATATTCGATATGGAGGTGTGGCACGACCGTCCCGACAACTCGAAAGATCTGATCCACAATCCGGATTTCAATGAGATCTTCATGAGAGGACGGGGTTGGGGCGCTCTCGTCCCAGCGGACGCCCTCCTCAACCCCAGCGACTTTGGACAATACTACAATGAAAGCTACAAGCGAACCAAGGATGGCGGGTGGGTTCCCTCGAAAGCGCGCGGGCACAAGAAGATCAGGGCCAAGTCCCCTTCATCGTCGTCGTGACCGTTGTCGGATACGGCGAAGTTGTGAGAGCCTTCCGAGCCGAGTGAGTCAGGAGTACTTTTTCCAGAACCATTCGGGAACAAAGCTCCCGACTAGTATCAGGATGAAAGCGAGCCAGAACAGGTTCCAGTCGAATGAGATGATTGAAAGCGCGTTCAACGCTCCTACGATGCTGAGGAGGGGAAAGAGGATTCCATCTATTCTGCAGTGGACTCTCCCGCATGATCGGCCGTTTATGAGACAGCCTGTTCCTGCCCACGCTACAGCCACTATCCAAACAACTCCTCTAGCAGTAAGCGAGAACACGGATTCACCGTAAGCTATGCCTGCTCCTACTACGAGAACAACAGGCACGCCCTAGAGCAAATAGCACCAAGGAGCCTTCTCGAAGTTTCTCCCACGCGAGGGCTGTGAAGAAGGCTGTACCGGGAGTTCCATGCAGTGCCGACCTCGTTCAGGTCCCTACTTTTTAGGGAAGTGGGAGATCTCCCAGAGGTTACCTTCAGGATCCTCGAAGTACGCAATCCGCTGGCCCCACGGCTGAGTCGTAGGAGGCTTCACAAAGTGAACGCCCTTCTGCTTTAGTTCTTCGTACTCTCGGTCCACGTCCTCAACGAAGACCGCATAATAGGTTCGGTGGATCGTTTCCTCTCTCGGTCGAACTTGTTCCTTCGAAATCAACTCGGCGACGTTATCGACCGAGATTAGACCGAGCACAAGTCCGCCCTTGCCACCAATGGCCAAGAAAGCGCTTTCGTCATCTTTGTGGTTGAGCTTGAATCCTAATTTGTCGCGGTAGAACGACGTGCATTTCTCAACATCGCGTACGGGAAGCACTACCGCGTTAACGTGATCGATCATCGCACCGAAGGAAAGGATTCCTGTTACAAAAGGCTAACTTCTACTCAAGTCTCGCGGCGCCAAGAAACCCGGGAATAGTTTCGGCTAGCTGACCCGTCTAAGTTCTTGCCCAGTTCTTTTCAGAGTGTTCGCAGACCCTCCCAGAATGGTGGGCTATTGGGCTTAGAAAACGCCTTCATTTATCCATCAATAATCAGAGCGTCTATCATTGTTATCATTTGCCAGAGAATTGAGCCTTGCTGCGAGTACCAAGCTTTCTGTTGCCTTAGAGACGAATGGTAGGGGGTTCCACGGGTTCATTGTGGAGCTACCTGGTGCGTTCGTCAGGGGTTCCAAAGAGGAAGAAACCCTTTCCAAGGCGCAGCATGAGGCCATGTCGTACCTAGCATGGCTTGGTATAGAGCTAGAACAACTCCCGACAGCCCGTGTGGTTCAGACTCATCTGTGCAAGCTAATGGTTGAAGATGCAGACTGTGAAATCCTCCTAGATGTTGATCGAGTCCCAATGGGCGACAGAGAATTTCAACTGCTAGTCGAACTAGCGAAACATTCCGGGCTCAGCTTCACAAAGCTGTATGATTCGGTGAAGCTCAAGGACTGGATAGATGAAGCCCGTATCAGGAAAACGTTCTACGGCCAGAACAAGAAGACAATCAAAGAGATATTCGACCATGTAAAGAGAACACAGTATTACTACATGTCAAGGATCCCAGTTCCCTTCTCAGAAGACGAGGCATTACCTTTCATGGAAATCCGCGAATCTAGCCTTGACAGTCTTGCACGCCGCTTCAGGAAAGAAGCCAATTCTAAAGTCTACCATGTGGAAAACGAAGAATGGACCTTGAAGAAAATCCTAAGACGGTTTGTTTGGCATGACCGGATTCACGGGAAGGCCATCACAAGAATACTGGAAAAACAGCAACAACTAGGACTCATTGACAGATACGAGGATCCGTTCCGGTTCAAGATACATCATGCTTCGTGACATTTTTTCAATGAATGGTGTGATCTGTTCTCCTCATGGACTCAAAATACTGCTAGGACTGTGGAAAAGCTAGACTTGATGGCATAAGATGACCGGCTGGGAGTACGAAGACAGAGAATACTGGGAAAGAGTCTACGCGCTGCCAGAAAACTACATGAATGATTCTGCCGTGACAGAGGGCAATGATGGAGAAGACGAGTTTGATGCCAAGATGCTGGATGCATGTGTCGGCAGAGTAGTTCTTGATGTCGGATGCGGAGACGGGCTATTCACCATTAGGATGGCTGAGCGAGCCGAGGAGGTTATCGGAGTGGACTTCTCAAGGATCGCGATCTCCGAAGCGAGAAAGAATCTGGCAAACAGCGCGAGGAAGAACCTGAGGTTTGAAATAGCGAATGCTGAGAGCTTGAATCTTCAGAAAGAGACTTTCGACCTCGTTACTTGCAGACGCGGACCGGTTACAGACAACAGGGATTCCCTGAGTGAAGCTCACAGAGTCTTGAAGAGAAACGGAACTCTAATGGAGATTACCATCGGCGAGCGTGACAAAGAGAATCTGACCCAGGTCTTCGGCAGAGGCCAGATGCTTGGATCGGAAGGAGTTAGCACTCTGAAGGAGAGATTACTCAGGGAAGCGGGCTTCAGGAAGCTTGAAGTCAAAGAGTACACTGCTACCGAGATCTTTCCAACCATCAGAGATCTGACTATCAGGCTGAAGAACTCGCCCATAATCCCTGATTTCGACCCAGACAAAGACAAAGAATACTTGGAAAAGATTGAGAAGGCCTACAAATCGACAAGAGGAATAGAAACGCCAACCCATCGAGTAACAATTATCGCTCATTCGTAACTGAATTCACTTTTCCTGGAGATTTCGTCCACGTCTATCGAATATGTCCAACGCGTGCTCGAGTTGCTTGAGCACGACGCGATGACGCAAGTCGAATGGAGGTAGAGAAGTGAAAAATAGATTATTGACTCCTACGGTTCTATTGGTCGGCCTGCTCGTAGTGCTACCCGGGTTGTTACCTGTTCATGCAACTGCAGATTTCAGTCTCAGCGCCCCGCTCGGTACAACCTGCGTTGACGGGCGCCCAAGCTGTAGCTACACCGTGACAGTAACTTCGCTCGACGGCTTTACGGGCACCGTATCTCTGACCATAACTGCCCATCCCGCGGGTACCACCACTACAGTTTCGCCCACGTCAATAACACTCACCTCGGGAGGAACTGCAACAGCCACGGTAAAGATCGTGCCACCTGCAGGAGGATCAGTGACCGTTCAAGGGACCAGTGGAAATCTGGTACATTCGGTCAGTACCCATCTAACCCTCGTAACCTAAGCTCTCTCCAATTCAACCTTAACCCCTTTTTTCATGAAGGCGTACTCCGCAGAGAGGCCTTCGGTGGTCCCATTCCATCCATGCCGAGCCTGGAGGCAAAGATTGCCAATCTACGGACTTATTCTGAACCTAGGCATCCCGTTGGCATATTCCCCGCGACTGGGTACGTTTTGTTCAGAGACGAAAGATGGCTTTAGGTTTCCCGCGTTGATAGCATCGAGTCAGTATCCGATGCGGGTCCTTAGGGGTGTCCGGGACATGGCTGTCCTTCTTGGAAATTGTTCCTCGGTTGTGTTGGGCGTGGCCCTCAGGCTAGCTGAAAACTGGTAGGTTGTAGTTGAATGCAGCTAGGGCTAGGTCTAGTATGTTGACTGTTCCGTCTGCGTTCAGATCATACGCGGAATTATACCGCGTATCGCCGATCTTTGAGCTGTATACGAAAGCCATTTGTGCCAGGTCGAGTATGTTAATGGCGCCGTCATGGTTCGCGTCTGGGTCTCTTGACACAGTGCAACTCGCCTTGTTGGTAGACACGTTGACACTACACACCACGGCCAACCATGCCGGGGTTGATGGTATCGACAGGGCAAATCTTGTCGTTGAGTCTGAGCCATAGCCTAGTGATACGCTGAAGGTCTTGGAGAACACCGTCTGCCCAGTGGCACTGTTTGTTACTATAACCGAGATTGTTCCAGCTACGCTCTTAGTGCTAGTGTTTGCGAAAAGGCTTCCGGAGAGCGATATAGTGGTACCATCGAAGGTCGTGGTTTGTTGAACTTGCGGGTCAGGCGCAGCAGCTTGCACCGCATCACCCATGATCTCCCAGTACCAGGTCGCGTCGTCAACATATGCTACTGTCAGGTTTGTTTGTGGCGCGTTGACAATCTGGTATTCCTCTGCTGACCCTCCCGGTCCGCTCGAAAATATTCGCGTAAACCCGGGTCCCGGAGTTAGTGTTCCATAGCTCGACTGCTGCCCAGCGCTAATTATCAGATCCTGACTGTTACCGGTGGATAATGTCAACGTGGGTGTGCTGCTGTATCCGCTGGCAGATGCCGGCAGAGAGACGTCGGGGTCGAATGGGCTGCTAAGGTTGGCCCCAGCAATAGCAACAACCAGCAGGCTGTTGTACTCGCCTCCGTATTCGAGACTCGCGCAGCCTGAAATCGACTCGGTAATAATGTCGGAAGAAAGTATGCTGGGACTTGCGGCCCAGAACTCTGCGATCTGGTCTCTGTCGCTCCCCGTCGTCCCGTCGTTTCTGCCGGAGACACTTCCTCTCAATGTCCAGTATAATCCCGCAGTATCATTGACGGAGAAGTTGCAGCTTGTCTGGAGATCAAGACTCTCCATAGTGTAGACAATGACGAGGTCAGATCCGTGCGGCGTGCTGAATGTCGCTGAGCAGGAGTTGGTATTGTGACCGCATCCTCCTACGACTGAGCTGTCGATGCCAAGTGGGCCGAATGCTGGGGAGACAACGGTGACGGCGATCGTGCTCGTATGTGAACTCGAACCGCTCGTCCCAGTTATCGTCACTTTGTAAATGGCTGGTGCAGTAGCGTTGGTGGTTGAGATGGTCAGAATAGAGCTTCCAGACCCGCCCAAGGGAACGGGGACACTGGATGGGTTGAGGCTTAGGTTTGGTCCGGCCGGGGTTACAGTTGCCTGCAAGTTGACCGTGCCGGTGAAGTTGTTGACACTAGTCATGGTAACCGTGGATGTTCCAGAGGAACCGGCAGTGATGGTGAGGCTGCTGGGACTCGCGCTGAGACCGAAGTCGGGTGTTGTGTTTGCTGCTTGAACCGCGTCTGCGATGACTTCCCAGTACCAGTTTGCACCATCGCTGAACGTCACCGGGAAGTTCGTGACAGGCGAATTGACAACTGCATATTCGGAGACCGAGTACCCGCCGCCTGTACTGATGAGAGTGAATCCCGACCCTGGGCTCAATACTCCATAGGTGCTCTGCAGGGCTACTCCCAGTATCATATCACTAGGATTGCTAGTTGATATGAGGGCGGCCGGTGTGCCATTGTGGCCGCTGACCGAGGCGGGCACGGAACCGCTAGGGTCGAAGGGATCCTGGAAGTTCGCGCCGCTGATGGCGTGGACCATGAGTCCGTTGTACTCGCCACCATATTCGTAACTGGCGCAACCCAGTATCGACTCGGTGACGTTGTCGGAAGATAGCGGGCTTGCGCTCCTCGCCCAGAATTCCGCTATCTGGTCTCTGTCGCTCCCCGTCGTCCCATCATTTCTGCCCGATACGGCAGCCCTCATCTCCCAAGAAAGTCCTGCAGTGTCCTTGACGGAGAAGGAACAACTGGATTGAAGATCGAGGGTTTCAAACGCATAAACAATTACAATGTCATTGGAATGGGTAGTGCTGAACAGGGTGGAACATGAGTTCGTGAAGTGACTGCAGCCTTGAAGGGATGATCCGTCAATCGTCGGCGTCGTGCTGGGATTGCTTGCGTGACTCAGCGATGGGAGAGAGAATGAGCCTCCGAGTAACAGAATTAGCGCGAAGAGTATGCGTGTTCCTTTCAAGAATCACACCTTTTTCCTAGTCCCCGTCACTAGTAGATGGGCACCCACGTTGGCTCAGTCGTATTCCTAATAAATACTTGCGGATATGACGCTATCGGAAGCCATCTGCCGATAGCAAATTCGACAAATCAGCGATTTCTTATATCCACTGGCTCGGGTCCACCGATCTATGTTGTATATCTATCGGGGGAAGGATTCTGTCTGAGGGGGTTTCTATCCGTTCGGTGATGCTGGGAAGACCCGCGGAACGACGGTCGCGTGGGCTTGGTCATCAAATGCTTCGTCCACCCACAGTTATATTCCCTTCACGATCTCGTTCTTTAGGTCCGCCTTCCATACATTTTCAACAAGATCCCTCCTTGCTGTCTGATCATACACACACCTAGAACTCAACGACGGGGCTGACCAGAGCATTGCCACTCGAATATTCCTTTTTCAGAGGCTGGCTCATTGTAAGAAAAAGAGGGTTTTTCGAGGGAGAGCCGTTGCCGGTCCTCCTTTCTAATGGGTCAGTTGAACTACTTGGATTTGGAAGTTTACGCCTGGTGGCGGGGTGAAGCCGAGTACTGATGCCATTGAGAAGTGGCCTGGGACAGCGGGAAAGCCCGTGTCGAACGGGGTAGGTGATATGGGCACAGTTATCGGTGGTCCCATTGGAACCGTACCGGTGAAGGTCATTGTGCCGCTGGTTACAAAGAAGGTCAGTGGACCCGCGCTTCCGGGCATGATCGTCCAGCCCGTAATCTCCGCGTTGAAGTGGTCCGCGCCCCCTGAACCATGGCTCGTTGGACCCGTCAGATGACCGCAGCCAGTAAGAGTTGCATCTCCGAGGCCGCCGCTGTCGAACTCAACCCAGCCCCAGAGGCCGCCTAGCATTGAACCGCAAACCGACGGGTTGTTACAGTTGAAAGAGAGACCGATCTGCCATAGTGCAGTGTTTCCATAAGCATGGACCGCGGGAACTGTAGCGGACATAAGTGGTAGAACTGCGAGGATAGCGCTGAGAGCAGCAAATTCCAAAATTGTCTTCTGCCTAACCAATTTTCTTCCGCGCCGTCTATTCTTCTTGTTTATTTAACATGATTTGAATCTTGAGGATGCCGAAGATATCGATAGAATGATAGTTTTCCGAAATCCAGTGCCGACCCCCGAACTAGCATCAACCTCCAATTTTTTCTTTCGTTCATCCACTCCTGCCCTATGATCGAATCCCACTGGTCCACGCCAATCGCGGATCCTCAACTAGGCGAGGGCGCATCCCCTGTCCACGATATACAAACTCCCTTGTTTTTTCTAAGATTTCCGAGAAGTACAACTTAATACCCGTTGAATCTCGTTCGGGGTTCGAGGTTTCGCAGGCGAAAGATATGATCGAGAACCCTTTGAGTGGAGAACGCGTCACTTTTCCTGAGCAGGAATCAGCAACTACCAACGACCTGCTTCGCTTTGAGTGGACCGTTAGCCCCCAAGGGCCGTTGCCGGATAAGATCAAGCAATACCCTGGACACGCGCACCCGATCTCAGAGGAACGAATTCGAATAGTAAGAGGAGAGATCTGGTTTCGATCGGGTGGGGTCGAGACTACAATGCTCGATGGGCAAGAAGTAATAGTCCCTCCGGGAACACCTCACTCTTGGTGGAACGTTGGGGATACTGAGGCTAACGCCATCGTCGAGTTTCGACCAGCCGGAGAGATCAAATCCTTCTTCGAGACAACCTTCGGGCTTGCCAAGGATGGAGAACTCGGAAAGGGTTTCAAAACTATGCTCCGATATGCCGTAATCTGCCACGACTTCAAAAATGACGTCAAGGTCCTACAGCGCTCCGAGCGCGTGGGCGTCTTCCTCTTCTGGCCGCTGGGAAAACTGTTCGGGTACAGTTCAAGATATTCAGGCAAGCCGACTGCCACGACGTAAATTAGATATCTTCACTCGATTTTTCCGGATCGAAAGGCAGGCTTCCCCTCAGACTAAATTCCCCCCGGGTCTGGACCAGCCTGAGCCAAATTTGCCACCGCCTCTGATCCAGTGCAAGAATCATCGCAAAGGAAGCCGGCTGGGTAAACACTAACGACCGAAACACTTAACCCCGCAAAAATCGCTACGAGTGGCTATACCGTGCCATAGGTGTAATTCTTGAGAATCCCAATGAAATTATTTTTCCTCTTCACACTCTTAACGGGATTAGTCTTCGCGGTTCCATTTGGCAGTCGGGCCAGTGTGACATCAGCAGCGACGACACCAGACTTTACAATGACCGCCCATCCAAACATGCTCACGATTCCTCAAGGCTCAGCGGGGAAATCCATAATCCTCCTGACGAGCGTTAACGGTTTTCAAGGAAATGTGACTCTCAGCCCGCCAGTGTCATGCTTGGCAATTGGCTGCCCACAGTACACGATAAGTCCGACAGTCGTCCAATTGGCCGCGAATCAGAACGCCACAGCTGGCTTCACGATCTACACCTTCTCACAGACACCCCTTGCAACCTACAATGTAGCCGTGACCGGCACCAGTGGCAGCCTCTCCCACTCGGCACCCGTCACATTTACAGTCGTTGCCTCCGGCCCTCCGGATTTCACTATCTCAGCCAATCCGTCGAGCCAAACAGTCATTGCGGGCAATACCGGTATGTCCCAGATCGCACTGACCAGCATAAACAGTTTCAATGGAACCATTAAACTCACAACATCCCCCGCGCCGCTCTGCGTCTCATGCCCCAACTGGGGCGTGAGCCCATCCAGCGTCGACCTCTCACCCGGCGGAACTGCTACCTCGATCCTCTCCTTCTACACCACAACCGGCACTCCGCCCACCAACTGGGTCGTAACAGTGACCGGAACGGGCGGTAGCATATCACACGGTGTCGATGTAACCTTCACCGTTGTCTCGTCCACTCCAGCTCCGGACTTTACAATGACCGCCAACCCTAGCAGTCTCAATATTCCCGCGGGCACCACGGGCAAATCGACAATCACTCTTACAAGTCTCAACGGTTTCAGCGGGACCGTGAACCTTTACACCTCCCCGTCTCCTCTATGTCCATCACCCTTTTGCAGCACTTGGTCTATCGATCCGACAAGTGTCAATCTCGTTCCTAATGGAACGGCCACCGCAACCCTCTCAATCTTTGGCGGGACCCAGGGAGGCTATGGAAATGTCACAGTCTACGGAAACAGCGGCAGCCTTTCGCACTCCGTAATCGTGTCATTCAAGATCACTCCATCCCCAGACTTTACAATCACACTCAGCCCATCCTCCCAAACTGTCAGAAAAGGCTCCACCACAACGTTCACGCTACAGATAACAGGAACAAACGGATTCAACAACACTGTCGACCTGACAGCCACCATCGCGCCCATCACACGCCATGGTCCCGCAATCTCTCTACCCTCCTCGGTCGGCCCCTATTCCACTTCAACCCTCACTGTCTCAACATCACGCAGCACGCAATTAGGCACGTACACGATCACGGTGACCGCCACCAGCGGCTCATTGACGCACACCTCTACCGTGACAGTGACGGTTACAAGTTAGACCGACATCCTCCTAGGCCGACCTAACCGTAGTCCCCAGTTTGGCCTAAGGTGCCCTTACGGTGCGATGCCCTTGTCCTGTGACGAAGCAGGTGAGGATCCAGTCCTTTTAGGATAATTCAACCCACTAGAAACTTCGCGAAGAGATTGAACATTTGATTAATGGACTGGAAGAGTGGCGTTATCACGGTGGTTTATTCAACAGATTTGCTAGAAGAGTGGTGTTGAGGTCCCGTCATGCTCAAACGAGCCTTTGAGGATCTCCGACCGTATCTCTGGCCAATCCTTGTTCTGTTGATAATATCTCTAATAGCAGTGCCGATAACGCTGATCTTCCCTCTGCCCATCAAGTTGCTAGTTGACAGCGTCCTCGGTTCCCAGCCATTGCCCGGATACCTCACAGTTTTCGTTGGATCCCAACTCTCCAAGAGTCTCACCTTATGGCTTGCGATCATCATACTCATGGGTACCGCTGTCCTGACCTACTTACAGAACCTGGTGAATGTCTGGTACACCAACAAGGTAGGAAATCGGATGACACTTGACGTGCGCGCCCGTCTTTTTCGCCAGATGCAGCGTCTATCTATTGCCTATCACGATACTATGGGGGCTGCAGACTCAGCGTATCGTACTCTCAACGATGCTCCAATGCTACGTTCGTTCGGAATCGATAGTATGATTCCCCTTGCTACTTCGATACTGACTATTGCCGCAATGATTGTTGTCATGGTCTACTTTGACTGGCAGCTTGCCCTAGTCGCGCTGCTCGTGTCTCCCGTGATGTTCCTTCTCACTTTTGTATTTCGGCCACGGATTCGCGCTGGATGGCGGAAGTTCAGAGCTTCAGAGAGCGCCGCTATGGCAGTGGCCCAAGAGAGCCTAGGCGCCTCCAGATTAGTGAAATCGTACGGTCAAGAAGAAAGGAAGAACGAGCAGTTAGTCTCCCACTACAATGCCAGTCTGAACGCTCAGCTCAAGGTACAGGTAGACAGCGCGTTTTACAGTCTACTCGTCGGCATTGTGACAGCTGCCGGTTTGGCGGCCGTGTTCTACATCGGAATAGGCCACGTTCAATCGGGCGTGCTGACGCTTGGGAGCCTTCTAGTCGTAAACTACTATGTGACCCAGCTCTACGGTCCCCTAAGGAACGTAGGCCAGTCAATACTTGATATTCAGATGTCACTGACTGGGGTAGAGCGATATCGTACTGTCCTCGATGAGAAGCCCGACGTACCCGAGTCACCCAACGCGCTTCCCCTAGCGAGAGCTAAAGGAAAGATTACCTTCCAGAAAGTGTCGTTCGAGTATACAAAGGGCCATCCGGTACTCAACGACGTATCCTTCGAACTGCCGTCGGCCAATTGTCTTGGCGTAGTTGGTCCGACCGGTTCAGGCAAGACCACACTGTCAACCCTCCTACTACGCCTCTTCGACCCTACCAAAGGCGCGATTACCCTGGACGATATCAACCTGAGAGACTACAAGCTGGCGGATCTCCGAAACCAGTATGCAGTGGTTCATCAGGAGACTGTACTCTTCTCAACGACCGTAGCTGAGAACATTCGCTTCGCCCGGCCCGGTGCAACTATGGACGAGGTTATTGGAGCAGCAACCGCCGCGAAAGCTCACGACTTCATTACAAGTTTACCAAACGGATACGACACCTTGGTCGGTGAGCGAGGAATGAAGCTGTCTGGCGGAGAGCGTCAACGCATATCACTAGCTCGCGCATTTCTCAAGAACGCGCCCATACTCATACTCGACGAGCCTACCAGTTCACTGGATGTTCATACTGAAGCGGCTATCCTCGAGACGATTCAGGAGCTGATGAAGGGCAAGACCACCTTGATGATCGCCCATCGCGCAAGCACTCTAAGGAACTGCAACATGATTCTGGTGCTAGAAGAGGGCAGAGTGACTCGAATGACCTCTGAAGTCGATTCAGTAATCTCAGACATGCAGGCTCCAAATGCGCAGATATGATCCATCGCCAGTCACGCAAGATTTGAACCACCATCGAGGACTACAATGTGACGCTCACAGAATCATAATCTGGAAGAAATTCGAGAAGCGATTGAGAACATGATTAATGGATTGAAAGAGTGGTTGTTACAATTGCCGGATGTTGTTGAGGCACCACATAGTTTCGGTGGAACTGAGTATCAAGTCAACGGTCGACAGTTTATGCACAACCATGGTCCGAGATATTTGGACATACATTTGTCGCGGGAAGACCAGGAACGAGTAATCCGTGAGGGCAAGGCTGAGCGGCACCGGTTCACACCGGCACGGGCCGGATGGGTCACCTTCCATGTACGATCCGATGGGGATGTTGAGACAGCGAAGGAATTGATCACACTGGCCTACAATGATGCCCGGAAAATAACTGCGTTCCGAAAACAACGCTCTTCTTCCTAGTAATCTACTGACCAAGTTTCTACCGGTGCTACCCCCAGGGCGGCGAATCAGCGTCCTAACATGTACCTGGCCACGACGCAGTACTCTTGAGGTCCACGAATGCTATCGTCTGTCCCTGAGATAGCCCCTTGTAGATGAAATAGAAGCCAATGAAAGTAATCCAGTTGTTGTCCTGGCCCATGGCTACCGAGCCTGCTCCATTTTGGCTGGTGGCACTGAATTTGAACATGGTGTAGACTGCCGGACCATTCGGGTTGGCAGGTGGAAGGATGTACGGATTCGTCGTCTCGTTGTACGGAATAACATTGGTGGGGTTAAGCGTGGAGGGATCGTCGATCCAAATTCTGACGAACGCCCCCAACCCGTTCGCAGTGTAAGGCTGCATTTGCATCATGGTTGGTGACCTCAACTTGACACTGCTGTCCGTCGCGGTGTTCGAGGCCTTTACCCAGAACACTAAGCTACTGGATGAAGGAACACAAAATGCTGGTTGAGAGACCGTCTGTGACCCCTGGGTGAAGCTGAACGATTCGAAGTCTAGGTATATCGCTAGAGGACCGACGTTTGCTACGAAGTTCCTGTTTCCACTAATTGGCGGCGCCAACGGCCATGGATAGTAGAACCCGTACGCTCTCCCGTTCGCAGACGTGAGGACTACCTTGTAGCCGCTTCCATCATTGATTATCAGACTGTTTACTTTGATCGTGTGCCCGGATTCTGTAGTCTTCACAATTTGGTTGGAGATTCCCGGGTTGCTGGTGCTCGTGAGGATGCAAGGACTGTTAATAGGGCACTGGACGGAACCTGTGGGTGAGATGTTCGTAATCGTCACTTGGGTTATGTTGACAGAGACCGCGCCGAGGTTTGTTACGGTTATGTTGAATCCTTGGGCTGTGAAATTTAGAGCTCCTGGTTGATTGACCAATAGATTTTCAGAGAGGGCCTGCTGGAGCTGAGAGATCTTGGTCTGCAGGCTTGCGATCTGGGTGCTCGTCTGCATGCTGAGGCTTGTGAGCTGGTTGAGAGTCGACTGGAGTTGAGAGAGTTGAGTATTAAGCCCCGATATCTGCTGGCTATCAAGGTTGGAGTTCTGGTCGATCTCAGTCTGAAGTCGCGTTATACTCGCGTTTAGGATAGTAATCTGGTTGTTGAGAACTGATAGCTGATTCCTTAGCTGTGCCAATTGTGTCTGGTAGTAGTAAAAGCTCGCTCCGGCCGATGTCGGAACGGCAGCAATTAGAATGAGAAATGCGGCTTTCGATACGACTATAGAGGACGTTGATCTGTTCCGCTCCGGCGGAGTCTGTCGCTTCCGGTAGGCCAGGCTTATCCTTGACGTAACCTGTCGTTCATGTGAGGAGTTACCTTAGCTCGTCAGTTGCTAGACTCGAAAATCACTGCTCTTCACTAAACGAAATGCGGATGGGCAAATAGTGCGTCAACACTCAATTGCAGAAAGAGATGCCACAGAAGGATGACAACTAGCGCACCTGTGTCCAGCGATTTGAGCGAGGCTGATTAATGGACTAAAAGAGTGGCTGTTGCAATTGCCGGATGTCGTTGAGGCACCACATAGCTTCGGCGGAACTGAATATCAGGTCAACGGGCGCCAGTTCATGCACAACCATGGTCCGAGATATTTGGACCTACACTTGTCTCGGGAAGACCAGGAACGGGTACTCCGTGAAGGAAAGGCTGAGCGGCACCAGTTCACACCGGCAAGAGCGGGATGGGTTACCTTCCACATACGATCCGATGGGGATGTTGAGACAGCGAAGGAACTGATCACATTGGCCTACAATGATGCTCGGAAGATAACCGCGTTCCGAAAACAACGCCTTTCTTCAGGATAGTCCGCTCGAAACTAACCCGTCATATTCAGAGCTTGAGATTCCCGCGAGAGTGGCTCTATTCCATTAAGCTTCTGCATCGTCAATGCGACGGAGCTGAAATCCATCTCGCCCTGGCCCTGGTTCACGCAGGTCAAGAAAAGCTGCTTCACCAGACTTCCAGCAGGAAGAGCCACCTTCTGCCGCGTTGCCTGGCTCTCGGCCAGTGTTAGATCCTTCAACAACATGTTCACGGTGAAGAGCGGAGAATAGTCTCCCTTTGCGATCAAGGGTCCTTTAACCTCCGAGAAATAGTTCTTCTGAACTGTCTTGTTGAAAGCATCAACGAAGACTCCAGGCTCGAAGCCTAGCTTCTGCGAGAGGACGAAGGCCTCTGAGAAGGCCAGTCCGATGGTTCCGAGGTGGAGGTTGAGGATGAGCTTCATTTTATGGCCGCTGCCAGGTTTTCCGAGATAGATGACGGTCGAGCCGAGCTGGTTGAGAAGTTCTCGGTTCTTCTCGAACACGCTCTCGTCGCCACCGACGAGCAATGCCAAATGTCCTTGGGCAGCCATGTCTGGGTTGCCTATGACCGGGGCATCAAGCCTATCGACGCCTGACTTTTTTGCTTGATCTGCTTGCCTGACAGAGGCGTCTGGGTCGATGGTGCTCATCTCTATCCAGAGAGCTCCCCTCTTCATGCCATGCAACGCCCCATCCTTTCCCATGACGATGCTTTCGACCACGTCCTGGTCTGTGAGAGAAGTAACGACAACATCAACAGACTTGCGTAGCTCGTAGGGAGAAGGATGCGCAATTGCTCCCTTTGCAACTAGCTCACGCAGTCTCTCTTTGCTTCTATTGTAGACGTGGACTTCATGTCCTTTCGAGAGAAGGTTTAGGGCAAACGCGCTTCCCATCTTTCCGAGACCCAAGATCCCCAGCTTTGTCATTTGGACGACACCCTCCAGTCCATGTCTCCCCCTTTACGGCTTTAGAAGCCTTCCTGGGAAAAAGCGTCGCCGACGATGTGCGGGGTGACAAAAGGCATATGTAAACGGTACACACATATGTGTGTGTACACGAATGGGCACCCGAAACATATCCATTTCCGACGAGGCGTATGCTAAGCTGGCCGCTCTGAAAGAGCCGGGGGAGAGCTTCACCGACGTAATAAACCGCCTTGCTGGTAAAGGCTCGATTCTTGACTTGGCCGGCGTCCTTTCCTCAAAGGAGGCTGCGGAGCTCCGTTCCGGGGTTCGTGAAGTTCGAGCTAAGAGCCGGATGAGACTATATGAAACGAGACACAGGATGACCGGCTCGTGATAGCCGACACTAGCTTTGTTATCGATATAATGGCCAAGGATCCAGCAGCGATAGGAAAAGCTCGACAACTTGAGCGAGAGGACGTAACCATTGCGGTTGGCTCACCGACTGTCTTCGAGCTATTTGCTGGTGTAGCTTTGAGCAGGAAGGCTGAGGAGGAGAAGTCGAAAATTATGACCATATTGTCCTCACTGCCTCAACTCGCCTTGGATTTTCCATCGGCAAGGGAGGGGGGAATGATCTACGGTGAGAAGATTAAGACAGGTCGGGCGATTGACCCTGAGGACGCGATGCTGGCAGGTATTGCGAAAGCAAAGGCTGAGAAAGTTCTAACCCGGAACATCAAACACTTCTCAGGCATAGAGGGAGTAACTGTAGAACCCTACTGAGTTCAAGAAATCATCCACCTACACACAATTACTAGTTTGGAGCTCCGGACAACAGGCGCTTCACCCACAGGCTTCAAACTCTGGTTATTGGAGAAGAACATGGACGGCTGTGATGACCCAAAGTCAGTCGGAGGTTTCTGACTGTAACCTTGATCGACCTCACCCATCATCCAAATCGTCGCCCATGCATGGAGCAAAAAGTTCCGGCCCCTGAATCCATCAACCATTCTGAACTCTTTACAAATGACGTTGTATTTTCCTGCCTACTATGAATAGGTGAACTCCTACCCCCAAGCTTACAGCAGCTGCCAAGAGGAAGCCTGGAAGATAACCGAGTGAAGACGAGACAGCGATCCCTTCGAAGACTGGGCCGATAAAGGCGCCTATGCCGAAGCTTGTCAGGAGAATCCCGAAGATCGTGCTGTAATGGTCCATGCCGAAATATTTTCTGACCAGGAGAGCGAACTCGGGTATGTAGGTCCCGTAGCCGATTCCGAAGAGCACGGAGAAAACTCCTATCGTTACTGCGTCGTTTGCTACAAACAAACCTGCTGCGCAGGCCCCTTGGAGGATGAAACCGGTAGCGGCCATCGTCTCCTCGTTGAGGCGTTGTACGCCTGCCGTTAGCCTTCCTGTTAAGCTGCCAACACCGATTAGTACCAGTGCCAGAGTGCCGGCCTCGGTTCCTAGCCCTCTGCTCTCGAGAAGAGGCACTAGGAATATTGTGACGAGGGTTCTAGAGAACGCGTTGCCTGCGGAATAGTACAAGTAAAGGAAACCGAATCGCTTCGTTTTAAGACGACGAAACGCATCTCTTAGCGCGAACGCGGACGCTACCGGAGTCTTCCGAGATGTTTGATAGGCTAGGATAGTGAACACAAAGATGATCAAGCCGACGGTGAGGAATGCTGTTTGGATATTCCATGTCACGATGAGATAGTTTTCTAGAGGTGGGAAGAAGAGGAGACCGATCGCTGTCCCTGCGCTGACAAATCCGGTCACCCTCTTTACTTTGGCTTGGTCGAAGCTGTCGAAAACCACGTAGGAGGTCGGCATCCACATGGAACCAGAGCCGAGTCCACCTATGACGCCGTAGGTGAGAATCAGCAACGGGAAAGAGTTCGCGGTTGACGAGAATACCAGTCCAGCGCTCATCAAGCTTCCGCCTAGCAGGATGGTCTTACCTGGCCCTTTCTTTTTCATGAAAAGGCCGAGGAGGAGGGAGGAGAAGGAGAAGAGCACGGCGAAGACGCCGAAGACAATGGACGTCGCTGACGCGGGAAGGTTGTATTCTCTAGATACCCGAGTGAAGAAAACGCCGTAGGAGAGGAAGACGCCTAGGGAAGAATTGTAGAGGAAGAGTGTGAACGCGTTATATCCTGAGCCTATGGTGTATCACTCGATCGAAAAGTACGCTTTCCTCAGCTCTTCCGAATCCATCAGTTCTGCGGGAGGGCCTTCGTTTATGATCTTGCCTTCCTGAAGAACGTACGCATAGTCGGCTACTCCGAGTGCTTGGACTGCGTTCTGCTCTACGATGAGCATCGAGAGACCTTCTTTCCTAAGCTCCACCAGCTTCTCGAATATCTCTGCAGTAAGTTTCGGGGCGAGCCCTAGGGACGGCTCGTCGAGAATAATCATCTTGGGTCTGGTCATCAGTGCTCGTCCGATGCTTACCATCTGTTGTTCTCCCCCGCTCAGCTTGCCAACGTTGAGCTTGGCCCTTTCCTTGAGCCTGGGAAAGAGTCCGTACACAAAATCTAGAGTCGTCCCGGCTGCATGTCTCGCGCGCCGAGAATACGCGCCCAGCATCAGGTTGGCTTCTGTGGAAAGCTGGGGGAAGAGCCTTCTCCCTTCCGGGCAAGATGCGAGGCCCCCTTCGACTCTTCTGAACGCTGGAAGATCTGTGACATCACTTCCTCCGAAATAGATCCCGCCGCTCCAAGGCTTCAGAAGACCGTTGACCGTTTTCAATGTAGTAGTCTTTCCTGCGCCGTTTGGGCCCACGATTACACTGATGGTACCATTTTTGCACTGCATAGAGACGTCCCAGACAACCTGGGTTCCCCCGTAGCCAGCGCTCACCTTCTTGAGTTCAAGCAGCAGGGTTCTTGCTCCCCAAGTACGCCTGTATCACCTTCTCATCACGCACGATCTCGTCTGGACTACCTGTCGCGATGACGCGTCCCTCCTCGAGGACCATCACCTTCTGCGAGAGGCTGAGTACGGCTCTCATAACATGCTCGACCACGAGCGCAGAGAAGTGCAACTCTTCGTGCAACTTCCTGAAGAGCTGGATCGAATCCTTCAATTCTTCCGGGGACAGTCCCGCGAATACCTCGTCGAGTAGCAATACGCTGGCTCCGGTGGCTATTGCTCTCGCAAGCTCGAGCTTCTTCTTCTCTTGGACCGTAAGGTTGCCCGCGGGTGCGTCGTTCCTCGATCCCATTCCGACGAGCGAGAGGGTCCTCTCAGCTTCTTGGAGGGCTGAGCTTGGGGAATGGATGTTTCGCCTACCGTAGAGGACTGCGACCGCCACGTTCTGTCTCGCGGTCATGTTGGAGAATGGCTTCGGTATCTGGTGCGTCTTGGCCAGGCCATATCGGACGACCGTGTTCGTCCGGAGATTGTCGATCCTCTTGCTGTCTAGTTTCACGATTCCTGATGTTAGTTTATCCACTCCCGCAATTACGTTGAGCAGTGTTGACTTTCCAGAACCATT
>WNGL01001445.1_pt1 | contig 46612 bp, 33 predicted proteins | sample 5400591 | NCBI WGS metagenome assembly WNGL01 (sample SAMN13153377, study PRJNA577476) | soil metagenome | isolation source: 80 cm soil or saprolite under Garry oak tree replicate 1 | place: USA:California | collected 2016-06-15 | reverse complement strand
AAAATCGAATGCTGCAAGCTCACGTTGAGTTGGTTCATCGCGTCCTTGTGCCGTCTCCACGGCACTCAACGCAATGCGTCCCTCAGAGTGGCTGGTTTTCATTCGACCATTCATGGCTGGTTTTGACCGTCCGCTGACAGTCACAGGAGCCGCGCAGGCCGCGGGGAGACGTTTTTGACCCGTTAGGTCGCTCAAAACTCTGGAGCGGGCTTACGGAGCTGGACCAGAACCTCGGCCGCAGGATCGCTATCTGACAGAAATTCCAGGACGGCCCAATCGATTTGATGCCTGGAGAACCTCTTGTTCGGACGGAGCTCCACACCGTGCAAATCACTGACCGTCAATTCGACATCGTGCATCTGAGTCAGGGAGAAGGGCCAAGCACGTTTTTTCATGGGCGCGTGCATCATGGGCTCATGAAAGATCATGCGTTTCTCATTGCCGACAGTCAGGTGCGCAGTTCCTCCTTTGAGGAGCGCCCTCCTAATATCAGACCGCGCCATGGCCGCCTTAAGCGTCTTATAATCGCTCACACTAGTGAGTTTATCACGAGTTTGCGCCGTTGTCTCATTACCAGGCTTCGATATGGGCAGCCTCTGCATCGCCGTCAATCCAATTTTGGCGCGCGGCTCGGCCGACCAGTGCTGGCCCTGGTCACCCAATCTCAGTAGGGGAGCAACCATGCTTCGTGCTCATTTGCCAGGGGTCGATCGCTTTTGATTCGCGCCTGATGCCATAAGATCTGCAATGCTTACGGTTTTGAGATCCTTCCTCGCCGATTTTGCTTTACAGAAACGCGCGACGCTGACTGGCTAATACCATGAGTAGCGCTGCACGTACGAAAGCGTACCGAGCTCTTTCCGACACCGAGCGGAGCTTCGACCGGTTTGAGCAAATCGACGAGTGTAACGGTGGAACCCAGCACAGAAAGCTGTGCGGATCATGAGAATGCCCTCAACTAACAGGCTGTGCTTCCCATCCCGCTCCGGGACCGCAGTTTGGACGCGCGCGCCCCGCTCCAGCCGGCTTGCCAGCGGCGGTCGCTAAGCGCGGTCGGCTGCATCGGACTTTCCCATGAGTGATCAACGTTATTATGAGATCGTCGCACAAGAGCTACAGCGTCACTTTCTCCGTCCAGGTCTGTGGGCGCGGGCCGTCGCCGAGATCGGCAGCGAAGGCGAAGCCGCACGCGCGTTCTATATTCGGCTCCGTGTCGCGGAGCTCGCGCAGGAAGAAAAGGCAGATCGGGCTCGCGCAGAGTCTGAGGCGCAGAAGCGATCGGAGCAGGAGACCAGGGCCGAGCAACGCCGGCGCGAGGCCGAGATTCTCGCTCGGAAAGAGGAGGACCAGCGGCGCGCTGCGGAGCTTGAGGGAGAGCAACGGCGACGGGATCAGCAGGAAGCTGCCAGCCCGTACCTACCGTGGCTTATCGTCGCCTTTATCGTTGGCTTTATGGTTCTTTTTGTTTTGCTCTCTCAACTTCGCTCCAGATGATATGCCTGCCACATAGGCGCTGCAATGCGGCCAACCGCCGCCACCCCTCTCAGGTGTGTGCGGGATTGCCACTCGAATGCGCCGTCCGCGCTCCACGTCGCCTCTCCGCGGCGTTTGCCGAGCATGGACTCTAGCCCCGTTGCAGCGCGACGATTATGCCAGAACAATTCGACCAAATCCGAATCCTGCGAGTGGAGATCGAAGGTGAGTGGACAGCCGATGACTTCTCCACATCCTTCCGCTCGTTAAACCAGCTGTACTCGCTCCGGACTCTGATTAAGGTGGAACGGGAGAGCCTTAATGAGCTTGAGATCCATGCTCGGGAGCTTTTTGATTCTCCGCCATTCGTGCGGAGGCTTCCAGGACGCCTACGAGCACTATACTTGAGTCGGGGTGGCCCATTCCCGGCTTTGGCTCCTCCGTTCATTGACCCCGGCGCGCCTGAGACAGCTTTCGGTCTTCTGGAGCCACAGGAGCGGCTTCGCGTTACCAGAGTTCAGTTTTCATCTCCGGGCTTCAAGGATTTTGCAGGTCTAGGGGAGGTGGTTGGCCATATTAAGGACTTTGTCCTCCGATTGATTGACCTGTACGTCGGACGCCGCAAGCGGCAGATCGAGAATGAAATCCGCGAGACGGGATTAGTGAGCGACCGCCTGGACAATGCGCGGAAGTTCATCGATTTGGCGAGAGACTGCGGGTACACGAAGGCCGAAATCCGCAAGCTCGTGCGCTGGACAGATGCTCGACAGGGCGATCTGATCCCCCTCATTATGGCTGGGAAGATTCGTGACACGAAGTTGCTTGATGAACCGACTTCTGAAGAGGCCTGACAGCACCGGTGCACCGAATGGAAATCAGCCGGCTGGCTGAGCGAAAAATCGAACGTCTCGCCGGCTGGCTCCGGTCGCGAACCTTTTTTGTTAGGCTTCGCGCCGGTCGCATGGCGCTATTCAATTGGTTCCACGAACAAAAAGTAGTCGGTCCTCACCATTGACACTTGCATAAACAGGTCGCTCGGCATCGCACCGCTTCTTTCTGCTCGTTAAGGTACTAAGCGAACCGCACCTGCCTCAAGTTTGCTCCTGTTCAACTTCCGGACCGGGGTCGATTCAGGAATCGGTGCGAACGCCGTGCCGGAACCAACAGGAGGTAACTGAGGCAACAGAGCGGAAGCTTCCTTTCCCGCTCCGTTTGCTCCGTTTGCTCCTGTTGATCCCTCAGCCTTTAGCGTGTTTCGTGTGTTTCGCGGTTAAACGTTCCCTTCCTAAACCGGCGAGGCCAACGAAACGCACTTAACAGGAGGTAACTGAGGCAACAGAGCGGAAGCTTCCCTTCCCGCTCCGTTTGCTCCGTTTGCTCCTGTTGATCCCTCAGCCTTTAGCGTGTTTCGTGTGTTTCGCGGTTAATCGTTCATTTCCTAAACCGCCGAGGCCAACGAAGCGCATTTAACAGGAGGTAACTGAGGCAACAGAGAGGAAGCTTCCTTTCTCGCTCCGTTTGCTCCGTTTGCTCCTGTTGATCCCTCAGCCTTTAGCGTGTTTCGCGTGTTTCGCGGTTTAGCCACTACCCGGGATTTCGTCGCCCCTGCTCGGAAACGGCTTGAGAATCCTCCGTCTCCAACGTAAATTGCGGACGTGAAAACTCTGAACGCGCATTTCGACGGGAAAAACATCGTGTTGGATGAGCCGGCCAAGCTCAAGCCCAACACCAAAGTTCGCGTCCTCGTGCCTGAGAACGGCGAAACGGACGCCGAGATCGTCCAATGGTGCGCGCGGCTGTCAGAACCGGCTTTCAAAAAAATTTGGGACAACTCGCTCGATGCCGACTACGACAAGCTATAGTCGCGGCGCAGTCGTCTTATTACCGTTCCCGTTCTCGGATCTGTCTCTGTTCGCTCCGTTTGCTCCTGTCGATCCTCCCGCGTTTAGCGTGTTTCGCGTGGTTCGCGGTTAGGAGCTCCTTTCCTTAACTGCCGAGGCCAACGAAGCGCTTTTAACACGAGCCAACCGAGATCACGGCGACGGAGAATCGGGTCTCTGTTCTCTCTGTTTGCTCCTGTTCAACGTCGGGAGCGGGGTCGATTCAGGAATCCGTGCGGACGCCGTAGCGGAACCAACAGGAGGTAACTGAGGCAACAGAGCCCCGAAAGCTGATACGGTTCCCATCTCCGTTCGCTCCGTTTGCTCCTGTTGATCCGACAGCGTTTAGGCTGTTTCGCGTGGTTCGCGGTTAAGCGTTCCTTGCCTAAACCGCCGAGGCCAACGAAGCGCATTTAACAGGAGGTAACTGAGGCAACAGAGAGGAAGCTTCCTTTCCCGCTCCGTTTGCTCCTGTTGATCCCTCAGCCTTTAGCGTGGTCCGCGTGGTTCGCGGTTAAGCGTTCCCTTCCTAAACCGCCCAGGGTGGATTCCGTAATCCGTGCGACGCGGCAAAATCCTCGAAAAATGAGATGCGGCACGGCCTCACCGTTGCAATAGTTGTTCGTTGCGAAATGTGTTATCAAAAAGTGAAATGGCAAATCGATTGACGGGCCGGATCAGCCATCACAATGAAAGCGTGTCTTAAAAATCGCCCGGTCAGGGGACCGGGCCTACAATGGGGCCAGAATCGCCTTGTTCCCTGTAGGCCGCGTGCCCTCACGCGGCGCTTTCGTGGATTTTTAAAACACGCTCTGAGAAGAATACGAACAGAAACCAGGCACGGGAGTGACCGCTGGATCGCGCCTTTGAATCCGCGCGCCGGGCATGAATGCCTTCGCCGCGCGGCCAGACTCATTCTCGTCGGCTGGCTCGTGGCCGGGCCGGGCGCGATTTGGGTTGCGAATCCGCAGCCGCGCGCGGCGCCGCCGAATGCCGCGGGACATTGGGCCTTCCAACCGGTCACTGCGCCGGCCGTGCCCGCGGTAAAAAACAAGCATTGGCCGCGGACGCCGATCGACTTCTTCGTGCTCGCGAAACTGGAAGCCAGCCGCCTTTCGCCTTCACCCGAAGCCGATCGGGCCACGTTGATCCGGCGGTTGAAGTTCGACCTGCTTGGTCTGCCGCCCTCGCCGCCGGAGGTCGCTGAGTTCGTGGCCGACAACTCGCCTGATGCTTACGAAAAGCTCGTCGAGCGCCTGCTGGCTTCGCCGCACTATGGGGAACGCTGGGGCCGGCATTGGCTCGACGTGGCGGGCTACGCCGATTCCAACGGTTACTTCAGCGCCGACTCCGAGCGCCCTTTGGCCTACCGCTATCGGGATTACGTGGTGACGGCGTTCAACGAGGACCAGCCCTTCGACCGTTTCATCGCCGAGCAGATCGCCGGGGACGAACTCGCCGGCTATTCGCCCGACGGCGACGTCACGCCGGAAATGGTTGCGCCGCTCGTCGCCACGCACTTCCTCCGCAACGCGCCCGACGGCACCGGCGAAAGCGATGGCAACCCGCAAGAGCTGGCCGCGGACCGCTATGCCGTGCTGGAAGGCAACGTGCAGATTCTCGGCTCGACCTTCCTCGGCGTCACCGTGCAATGCGCGCGCTGCCACGACCACAAGTTCGAGCCGTTGACGCAGGAGGAATACTACCGGCTGCAAGCCATCCTGAAACCGGCCTACAACCACGAGCATTGGGTCGCGCCCAAGGATCGTCTCGTCACCATCGGCGCCCGCGCGGAGCGGGAGGAGAACAAGCGCGGGATCGAAACGGCGGAACGCGAAATCAAAACGCTGCAAGCGAGCCTGGAGGGTTTGACCAAGCCGTTCCGCGACCTCGCCATTTCGGCCAACCTCGAAAAATTGCCGGAGGCGGACCGGACCGCGATCAACCAGGCGCTCGCCACCAAAGAAAAGGACCGCTCGGAGCCGATGAAGGAGCTGCTGAAAAAGCACGAAGCGCTGGTGAAAATCAAGGACGAGACGTTGCTGAAGCAGTATCCGGAATTGGCCGCCAGCTACGAGCCGCTCAAGGCCGCCTTGAGCAAACATGAAGCGGCCCGGCCCAAGCCGCTCCCAAAAATCGCCGCGCTCACCGACGTGACGCCCCAGCCGCCGCCGCACCATCTGTTGGCACGAGGCAACTACACCAAGCCGCTCCGGTCGGTTGAACCGGGCGTGCCGGCCGTGTTTTGCACCGCCGGCAATCGTTTCGTTGCCGCTCCGCTTGAGAAGCCGGCCGCGACCGAAGAAGGTTCAACGCCGGCCAAGCCGGCCAGCTCTGGTCGCCGGCTGGCGCTTGCACGCTGGTTGACTTCGCCGGAGCATCCGACGGTGACGCGCCTCCTGGTCAACCGCGTATGGTTGCAGCACTTCGGGCAAGGACTGGTCGCGACGCCGGAAAACTTCGGCCTGACGGGCGCCAGGCCCACGCATCCCGAGTTGCTGGATTGGCTCGCCACGAGCTTTGTCCGCTCCGGTTGGAGCGTCAAAGCGTTGCACCGTTTGATCGTCAATTCCGCCACTTACCGGCAGGCGAACGCCCGGCGCGAAGACGCATTCCAGGCCGACCCTGATAATCGCCTGCTCTGGCGCTACCCGTTGCGCCGTCTCGAAGCGGAAGTCGTCCGCGACACCATGCTATCGGTGAGCGGCGAACTGGAGCTGCAAGTCGGCGGCCCGTACACGCCCACCAAATCGGACGCCGATGGACAGGTGGTCGTCGATGAGCTTCTCCCGGGCGCTCATCGCCGCTCGCTTTACCTCGAACAGCGCCGCACGCTCCCCTTGACCATGCTCGACCTCTTCGACGCCCCGCAACAAAATCCCAATTGCACGCGCCGCAATCCGTCCACCGTTTCGCTGCAATCGCTGGCGCTCTTGAATTCCGAGTTCGTGCGCGTGCGCAGCCGCGCATTCGCCGCGAGCTCAGGCAAGGCAGTTGCGCCCGAACAACGCCTGGCTTGGGCATTTGAAGTGGCCGTCGGCCGGCAGCCAAACGAGGCCGAGCGAAGCGCCGCCAACGACTTTTTCGCCGCACAATCCGGCCATTACCCAAACCAACCCGACGCCGCGGAGCGGGCCTGGACCGATTTCTGCCAGATGCTGTTCGCAAGCGACGCGTTTTTGTACGTCGAGTAATTATGAGCACAACGAAAGTGGCCCTGCTGGGCGCCGGTTTCATCGCGGACATCCATATCGAATCGTACCATCGCTTCGTGCCGGACGCGGAAGTCGTGGCGGTCTATTCGCGCAACGCCAAACGGGCCGAGGCGTTCGCCAAAAAACATGGGATCGCCCGCTCCTTCGCCGACCTGGATCAAGCCATCGCCCAGTCCGGCTGCGAAGTCGCGGACGTTTGCCTGCCGAATTTCCTCCACCATCGCGCCGTGCTCGCCGCCGCCAAAGCCGGCCAGCACGTGATCATCGAAAAACCGCTGGCCCTGACGCTGGAACAGGCGGACGAAATGATCGCGGCCTGCCGGGCGGTGAACCGAAAACTCATGTACGCCGAGGAGCTTTGCTTCGCGCCCAAGTACGAGCGGGTCCGGCGGCTGGTGAACGAAGGGGCGGTCGGGACGATTTTCCAGATGCGCCAGTGCGAGAAACATTCCGGCCCGCACAGCGATTGGTTTTACGATTTGAACCAATCCGGCGGCGGAGCATTGATGGATATGGGCTGCCACGGCATCGCCTGGTTTCGCTGGATGCTGGGCGGCCGGCCCAAGGCCGCCAGCGTGTACGCGACCATGTCCACGGTGCGGCACCAGGGCCGCACGCGTTGCGAGGACAACTCGCTCTGCCTCGTCGAGTTTGAAGGCGGCGCCATCGGCGTGGCGGAGAACAGTTGGGCCAAGCCGGGCGGGATGGATGACCGGGTGGAAGTGTACGGCACCGGCGGCGTCATCTACGCCGATCTCTTTCAAGGCAACTCCGCGCTGACCTACAGCGAGCAAGGCTACGGTTACGCGATGGAAAAGGCCGGCTCGACGAAAGGCTGGACGTTCACCATGTTCGAGGAGGCGTTCAACCAGGGTTATCCGCAGGAGCTGCGGCATTTCATCGACTGCGTGCGCGCGGACCAACCGCCGCTCGTCACCGGCGAGGATGGCCGCGCCGTGCTCGAAATCCTCTGCGCCGCCTACCGTTCAGCGCGGCTCGGCCAGAAGGTCCCGCTTCCGTTTCAGCCCAAGATCGCGAAGCCGATCGACCTTTGGCTGGGTGGTTAGTACGCGGGCGAACTTTGATATGAACCGGCGGTCCTTCCTCGGCTTCACGGCCGGCGGGCTGGGCTATCTGGCGCTGGCTCACCTCCTCTCGCTCGAAGGGCGCGCCGCGCCGGCCGCCAAAATGGCCGGAGCCGCCCACCCGCTCGCGCCGAAGCCGCCGCACTATCCGGCCAGGGCCAAGGCGGTGATTTGCCTCTTCCAGCACGGCGGACCGAGCCAGGTGGATTTGTTCGATCCCAAACCGGAACTCAACAAGTGGGACGGCAAGGATTATCCCGGCTCGGATTTGGAAATCCATTTTGACAAGCAGGCGGGCAAATTGTTGCAGTCGCCGTTCAAATTTCGCAACGCCGGCCAGGCCGGCGCCGAATTCTCCGAACTGCTTCCCCACACCAGCGCCATCGCCGACGAACTGACCCTCCACTGATTCCGTCGATCACGAATCGGCGCTGCGCATCATTCACTCCGGCAAATTTCAGGCGGGCCGGCCGACGTGGGGTTCGTGGGTGATCTATGGCTTGGGCACCGAGCGCCAGGATTTGCCGGCGTACGTGGTGCTCTCGGACCCTGCGGGTTTGCCCGTCGATAGCATTCGGAACTGGACGTCGGGCTGGCTGCCCGCGATTTACCAGGGCACGCAAGTTCGATCGGCGAACGCCCCGATTTTCAATCTCGCGACGCCCGCCGACATCCCCGCGGCGGCGCGGACCGGCCAATTGCAGTTGCTCGAAAAACTGAACCGGTCGCACCTGTCGGCCCATTCGGAGAACTCCGAGTTGCAGGCGCGGATCAGCAATTACGAGATGGCGGCGCGGATGCAAGCCGCGGTGACCGAAGTGTTGGATGAGTCGCAAGAATCCGCCGCGGTGAAGAAGCTTTACGGCCTCGATCATCCCCACCCGGCGACCGCCAATTACGCCAAGCGCTGTCTGATGGCGCGGCGGCTGGTCGAGAAGGGCGTCCGCTTCGTGCAGATTTATCTGAGCGGCCAGCCGTGGGACACGCACGACAAGAACGCCGAGAAATTGAAGGACCTTTGCCTCATGACCGACCAACCCAGCGCCGCCCTGGTGCTCGATTTGAAACAGCGCGGGTTGCTGGACTCGACCATCGTGCTCTGGACCGGCGAATTCGGCCGCCTGCCGATCGCGCAGGGCAAAGACGGGCGCGACCACAATCGCCGCGCGTTTTCACTCTGGGTCGCCGGCGGCGGTTTCAAGCGCGGTTACGTCCACGGCGCGACCGACGATTTCGGCTACAAGGCGGTCAAGGACGAAGTGCGCGTCTATGATTTGCACGCCACGTTGCTCCACGCGCTCGGCCTGGACCACAACCGCCTGGCTTTCCCGCACGAGGGCCGCAACGACACGCTGACCGATTCGGCGGTGAGCAACGCCGAAGTCATCCGGTCATTGCTGGCCTGACAGCCCGTTCAGAAAGTAGCAGCCGACGTGAGGAGGCTCTCATATCGCTTCTGTTTCCGAGGAAATTTGAGCCTCGTTACCTCGGCTGCCACGGGAAGCGGCTTTTTTCCACAGGCCGCTAAACTTCCAGTCCGCGCGGCGGACCCAGGATCACCGAGGCGACCAACGCTGACCGGATGGATAGCGGGTCGCGAACGAACGAAATGCCTTGCACGATTTCCGCGGCCGACGCCTTTTCTTTTTGTTCGACGGCGTGGGTCCGAACCTGCTCGGCAATCTGGCTCAGGTGCTCAGCCATTTTAACGTCGAGCTGACTGGCTCGTTGATAAGCCTCGATCGATTGCGCGAACCCCGGAACCGGAACCGTCGGCGCCGCTTTCGGTGCGGCGCGCATGGTCACTGCCCGAGGAGGCGGCGGCGCAGCGATGGGTGGCCTGGGGCGCGGTTCTTCGTAAACGATGACGGGCGGCGGCGAGGGCGGCGACGATTGCTCGCCTGCCAGAACACGGCGCAACTCTTCCTCCCAATCGGTTTTCCGCGCCGGTCGCGGCGCTGGCGGCTGGCGGGTTTCGGTCGTCGTCGATGTTTTGCCCGGGTCCTGGGCCCGCACGCGTTTCTTGAGCCAGTCGAGAATGCCCCAGACGATCATGATGCCCAGCACAATGAGAAACTGGAGCAACGTCTTGTCAGTATGGCGCGGCACGAGTCGCTAACGGTTGAGGTTAACCCCCGGGCGGTTTGTGCTGCCCGCCGGAACCGCCCCCGGCGATGCTGTCGCGCATGCCGGTATCGGCCTGCACGTTTTTCATGCGGTAATAGTCCATCACCCCGAGATTGCCGCTGCGGAACGCCTCCGCCATCGCCAGCGGGACTTGCGCCTCCGCTTCGACCACGCGCGCCCGCATCTCCGCCACCCGGGCGGTCATTTCCTGTTCCAGCGCCACGGCGGCGGCGCGGCGCACTTCGGCCTGCGCCTGCGCAATGAGCTTGTTGGCCTCGGCTTGTTCGGCCTGCAACTTGGCCCCGACGTTCTCGCCCACGTTCAAGTCGGCGATGTCAATGGAAAGAATTTCAAACGCGGTGTTGCTATCCAGCGCCTTGTCGAGGACCGTTTTTGAAATCCGGTCCGGGCGCTCCAGCACTTCCTTGTAGGTATCGGCCGCGCCGATGGTGGAAACGATGCCTTCGCCGACGCGAGCAATGATGGTTTCCTCGGTGGCACCGCCGACGAAGCGTTCCAGATGGGTGCGCACCGTCACGCGGGCCTTGGCTTTGACGACGATGCCATCCTTGGCCACGCCGTCGATGGTGGTTTTGCCGCCCGAGGGCGCGGGCGCGTCGATGACCTTGGGATTGACCGAAGTTTTGACCGCCTCGAGCACCGTCTTGCCGGTGCCCTTGGTGGCGAGGTCGATGGCGCACGCCCGGTCGAAATCGAGATTGATGCCGGCCTTGCGCGCGGCGATCAGCGCGAGGGTGACCATCTCCACGTTGCCACCGGCCATATAGTGGGTGGAGAGGTCGTCGATGCTGACATTCAGTCCGGATTTCACCGCCGTGATGCGCGTGTCCACGATCAGCCCGACCGGAACGCTGCGCAGCCGCAGGGCGATTAGCTCAACGAAGGTGACGCGCGCCCCGGAGGAAAGGGCGCGCAGCCAGACGAAAAAGAAATTGAATACGATGAGGAAGAAGACCAGGGCCACCAGCCCGGCAACCCCCCACAAGAGCAGCGTGCCCCAACCGGGGCCGCCGCCGCCGCCGACCTGGATTTGAGCCAATAAGTATGGAATGCGATTCATGTTTTGATTGGTTTGAATTCCGGCGTGTTTGCTGACTCATCCGCTGCCGCCCGCACGACCACGCGCACGCCTTCGATGGCCACGACCTTGATCGGCGTGCCGCGCTCGATCAGCGAGCCTTCGGTCACCACGTCCACCCGTTTGCCATTGATGAGCGCCGTGCCGGAGGGCCGCAACTGGGTGTAGGCGGTGCCGGTATGGTTTAGCAACTCGGGCCGCGCCGCGTCGATGTTGCCGACTACCCGCTTGGAAACAATCACCCGCGCCAGGCGGGTGTCGGGAAACACTTTGACCCACACCCCAAAGCCGCCCACCAGCCCCAGCACGACGCCGGTCAAGATCCAGTTGCCGACGCGCGCCCCGAACTCCGCGTAGCCGGCAATGATGCCCGCCAGCAAACAACCGAATCCGAGGATCCCCGCGACCAGACCGGGCAGAATCGTCTCCAGGATCAGCAACACCGCGCCGACGATGAGCAGGACGACGATTAGTTCCATGACGTGGAGCCTACAGAAGCCGCAGCGCGCATCGCAAGTCGAAAGCCGTTGGCCGCATGGCACTCCCCGACGCCTGCTCCGCCGGCGCACCGCCTCGGACGCAAGCCGGAGGGATCTCACGCGCTCTCCGGCAGCGGTTGCTGTTTCAACTGTCGGAGTTGCGCCTTTTGCCTTTCGACTTCGATCAACTCCGCATCGGGCAACGCCGGATCAGCGAGCCGCCGGGTCAAGGACACCAGCTCCCGGTCAATATAATCGGTCCGCAAATTTCGCACGGTGTCCCGGATTTTTTTGGCGAGGTTTTCGGCGGGATGATCTTCGGCTACCGCTTCGGTGACCAGGCTGCGCGCGGCGGCGTCCTCGCAGGCAGAGAGCAAAGCCGGCACTCCGCGCCAGCTCTGGTCCGCGTGCGCTGCGAGCCTTGCAGCCACGATCTGTTTGACGGCGGCGTGTCGCAGCCATCGAAGGTCCAAATGGCGGCTGACCCATTCCACCGAGTCGTCGCTCAACAACAAGAACTTCACCAGCCAAAATTCCGGCTCCGGCGGCCTGGCTGGTTCAGGCGCCTCCGAGCCTTCCGCCGGCCCGGCTTCCGCGGCAAAGGTCTTCGGCCGCGAAGTCCGTTTGAATTCCGCGCGGACGGATTCGGTGGCGACGCCCAGCCGTTGAGCGGTCTTTTGCGCGTAGGTATCGGCCAGCAGCGGGCTGCCGGTTTTCAAAACCGCTTCGGCCATCGACTTGACCACCGCCAGCCGGCCTTTGTCAGTGGCCAGCGCATGGGTGGCGCACAAGCGATTCAAATGAAAATCAAAGAAACCCTCCGCTCGCTCGATCAGTTGCGCGAACGCCGGCCCGCCAAACTCCCGGATGTAACTGTCGGGATCGTGGGGCGCGGGAACGGCGGCGACCCGGATCGCCAGACCCGACTCCAGCAAACTGTCGAGCGCGCGCGCCGCGGCGTTTTGTCCGGCCTCGTCGGAGTCGAAGCAGAGCACGACTTCGTCCACGTACCGCTTGAGCACGCGCGCATGGTCGCGGGTGAAGGCGGTGCCTTGCGGGGCGACGACGTTGCGCGCCCCCGCCATGTAGCAGGCGATCAAATCGAGCTGGCCTTCGCAGACGACCGCGAACCCGGCGTCGAGAATCGCGCGCTTCGATTTGTCGAGACCGAAGAAGACTTTTCCTTTCGTGAAGATCGGCGTTTCCGGCGAGTTCACATATTTGGCGGTTTTCTCATCGCCGCTGAGGACCCGGCCGCTAAACGCGATCACCCGCCCTTGCTCGTCGCAAATTGGAAAAATCAACCGCCCGCGAAAGCGGTCGTAGTAGCGGTCGGTTCCCTCCCGGCGAAGGATCAGTCCCGCCCGCTCCACCAAAGGCAGTTCAAAGCCTTTGCTCTTGGCCCAGTTTACCGTGTCTTCCCAGGCCTCCGGCGCAAAGCCGAGGCGGAACAACTTCACGGCCTCGGCCGATACCCCGCGCTGGCGGAGATAATCGCGCGCGATCTGGCCCGCGGCGTCGGTCGCCAAGGCGTTTTGCCAGCGCTGGGCGCTTTGCTCGTGAATTTGCCAGAGCGTTTCTTTGAGGTGAAGCCCTTCGCGTTGGGCGGGGTCGCGGTCGTAGTCCAGGGGAATATTCGAGCGCTCGGCCAGGCGGCGAACGGCTTCGACAAAGGTGAGGTTCTCGTATTGCCCGATGAAGCTGAAGACATCGCCCCCCTGGTGGCAGCCGAAACAATGAAAAATCTGCCGCTGCGGATTGACGTTGAAGCTGGGAGATTTTTCCCGGTGGAACGGGCAAAGCGTCACAAAATTTGCCCCCGCCCGCTTCAGCGGGAGGTAGGCGCCAATGACCTCGACAATGTCACTGGCCGCGCGAATCTGTTCGAGCGTTGCGGAAGCGATCAGGCCGGCCATGCCCAAGGCTGGCCGAAATCATCACTTCCTTTCAAGCGTTTGCTTGACCTCACGTTCCCGCGCCCGAATAAGACTGCCGCCTTCGCCCAACTTTCGGTCCTCGGGCGCCGTGGGCCGGATGAGCAAGGGACCGAGGAACTCCTGCGTCAATCGCCCAATGCAGGAACGGGCAAAAGTCTCATGCTGCACCCCGCTCAAGGTCGGAAAGAGTTTGGTGCCAAAATTGTCCTCCTGGTATTTGGTTTGCGAGCCGATCTCCCCCGGGCTGAAATACCGGGCATTGAGAATGGCCATCGCCACCAGGATGACGCAGGCATACCGAGCCATGCCGGCCACCATTCCCAGGTAGTATTCGGTCGGCCCAAACGCGTCGCTGCTCACGAGCTTTTGGCCCACACTGCGGCGGATGAAGGAAAAGAGCAGCAGGATCAGCAGCGCAATCATGGCGTACATGGCGACGAAACAGGACAGCAGGCTGAAGACCGAATTCTGGGCCAGGAAAACCCCGGCCGGCTCATAAAGGAACGCGCACGCCACGACGATCACCCCCCACTTGATCACGTCGAGCAACTCTTCGGAGATGCCGCGGCGGCGGCCCCGCACGATGCCAAGCAGCAGCAGGACCACGATCAAGACATCCACCCAGTTGATGAAAGGATTATCCGGTTTCATAGTTTCCGAGCGGGTCATCCAGCCCTAACGCCGGCCCGCACACGACCAAATCGCGCTTCACCTTGCCCACTGACAGCAGCGTCTATGCCACAGTGTCTATTGGTCGTAATCCTTTTTCCCTGGGGGGCTGGACTAGCCTGCGAACCGCCGCTTTTTTTAAAGTCCTAGCCCGCTAAGTGGTCATGAATATAGACCGCACCCTGTATGGGAGCTAAAGAGCGGGAAAGGTTTCTGAAGCTGAAGATTGCCTGCCGCCGGAGAAGTTGCCATAACGGGGCCAATTACCGGGCGGACAGGCCGCCACGCGCGCATGCCGATGAACCTAAATTCCGGGCCGGGCAACGAACCTAAGCCCGAGGCGGAAAAGATCGTCTCCGGCCGAACGACCCTCGGCGGCGAGGTCAGCATCCCCAAAGGGGCCGGAGCAGTGGTGCTGTTTGCGCACGGCAGCGGCAGCAGCCGGCACAGTCCGCGCAACCAGCAGGTGGCGCGCACGCTTCGCGCGGCCGGACTCGGCACCGTGCTTTTCGATCTGCTCACGGAGGCCGAGGAAGAGCAGGACATGAAGACGCGGCATCTGCGTTTCGATATCACCTTGCTCGCGGGACGCCTGGCTGACGCCACCCGATGGGTGATCAGCCAGCCCAGCGCTCAGAACCTGAAAGTGGGTTACTTCGGCTCCAGCACCGGCGCGGCCGCGGCGTTGGCTGCGGCGGCGGAATTGCCGGACATGGTGGGGGCGGTCGTTTCGCGGGGCGGCCGGCCGGACCTCGCTGGCGCGGCCCTGCCCGAGGTCAAAGCCGCGACGCTGTTGCTGGTGGGCGAACGGGACGAAGTGGTGGTTGATTTGAACAAACAGGCCTTGGCGAAGCTGCGCTGTGAGAAAGAACTGAAGGTGATTCCGCGCGCCACCCATTTGTTTGAAGAGGCCGGCACGCTGGAGGAAGCCGCCCGGCTGGCCGTAGATTGGTTTCGCGCCTACTTGCGCTGACGCGGCCCGGCGATCCTTCGACGCCAGCCGGCGGCTACCGCCTGCGCGGAGACAGGTACAGTTGAGCGCATGCCAGCGGATACGGCTTCCGGGAAGTCTCGCCTTTCCATTTGCATCCGGCCGGCCGCCGTCATACACTCGGCGCGCTGAGTTGGCCGGCTTGTCTGGCGGCTGTGATTCATCGTGACGCGCGGAGAAAAATTATATGAAGAAACATTGTCTTGGATTGTTTGCAGCGTTGGTGGTCCTGCTGGCCGCGGGATGCGATACCATCAATCACGCCCAGTTTCAGGTGGCGGGTCAGACCGCCGCGAGCGGAACGCGTTTGGCGATATCGTCCGCTGACCGGGAAGCGGTGCGCCAGATCGTGCAAGCCGCCGCTCAGGAACTCCATTACGAGGACCGCCTCGCAGTATCCTTGACGCCGAACACCATCGCGAGCTATGCCGAGCCGGACAACGAAAACCCCATCACCATCGTTGCCTGGGTGAAAGACCAAACCATCGTGGTGGACGTCGTGCATAAGCCGACCGACCTCGGCGAAAGTTCCGCCTATCGGAAAGCCCACGACCTGCTCTTGACGTCACTCCAGAACCGGTTCGGCACGCGCGTCGAAATCGCACCGCTCGACAAGCAGATCTCCACCCGGACGGTCTATAAGCACCCGAATCCTTAGCGAAGGAAACGGGAGCGGCCCGAACGCTTTCGGGCTCTCGGTCGCGCCCGTCGGCGTCTCGCCGACGGAATCCGGTCGCCTGAAGTCTTCACCCGTTGGTGAATCCGTTTCGCACAACGCTAATAGTTTGGGGTTAAGCACTAGCGCGCCGGCTGGGTCTTCAACCGAAGACTGGACCGCCGGCCCAATGCGCCCGAAATCATTTCCCGATCGAGCGAACTCCGCTTCCCGCCGGGCGTCGATGCCAGGCGGTCCTGCCAGCGCGTTTGCAGGCGCTCCAAAAGATGAGGTCCCCGCCCAACCTTGCGGTCGAACAGGGACCAAATCGGGGATGGGAGCTCGCCACACTCTCTTTCCCGTGCCGGCATTAAGCGCCAGAAGGGCTGCCGGTTTCCCGACGCTATTCTCCGTGGCCAACGGAGTCGGTTCGGCCTCATAGCAGGGCCGTCCCGCGCCTTGCGGACGCGGAATTATTGAGTGAGGCATCTTGGCTCGCTTCGGCCGGTGGTTGCGCCACCAGTCCGCGAACCCGACAAAGGCGCGCTTGTGGTTTGCCGTTCCGCGTCTTTGCCAGTTAGCGCCGGGACGGCCACCGCTTTTGGCGGCGCGTTGGCCCGGTGCCACGGGTCTAACCTCTTACCTCTCAGGTTGCCTTTCGCTCACAAGCCAGCGGTGCCGTTTTGGGCATCGCCGGCGCTTTGGAAGATTATCCCGCGCTTGCCATCGCTGGCCTCTTCCCGGAACGGGCTCTCGCTTTGTCCCGCCCTTCGGCGTCTTTAGTGGCTGATTTCCTGAGAAATCGCCAGAGCCGTCCGCTCCGTGCTGGCGCGCAGTAGCAACCATTTACCCTCTGGGTAACTGCGATTGGCTCAAGCGTAAAACAGGCTTGAGTTACTATGACTCGGCCCAGAACGGTTTCGCGTTCTTCGCCGCTCAGTTCCCTCTTTCGCGTTACTGACGGCGCGCGAACGCCGCCAGAGGAACTGGTGAATTGTGCCTCCCTTCCCGGACCTTGCGGCCCGATTCAAGAGGGGTCGGGCCAACCAGCCTGGCCTGACCTTTGCCCAGTCACCTGGGATTATCCCGGGGGCGTCCGTCTGCATCCTTGCGACTGCTTCCGTCCACCCCGGTTCTTTCAATGAACTGGCGTCAGGCTAGCATGGTTCTCGAGGCCAACAATGAATTCTTATCCACAACCTTATTCACCATTGCGCGCGCGCGAACCAAGTGCGAAAAGCGCATCGGACGCAATGAAATCGGCCCTCCCGCGTGCGTCGCTGCCGAGTCATTCACCGTCCCGCGGAGGCCCTGGCTCGGCCCTTGTGAACAAGTTTCTTTGCGATTCCCACCGAAATGCCCCCGCACTGGAAGTTACTAAGAGCGTGTTTGAAAAAGCTCCCAAAGCGCCGCGTGAGGGCACGCGGCCTACAGGAAACGATGCGAGTTCGGCACCCTTGTAGGCCCGGTCCCCTGACCGGGCGATTTTAAAAACACGCTCTAAGGGGCGGCGTTAGCCCGGGGCAAAAAAAGACCGCCCTGCACAGGCGGTCCAGGATAAAAAAAACAAAACCTCAGGCCGTGGTGGCCACGGGTTTCTTGGCCTTACCGAGTTGCTTTCTGCGTTTCAAATACCTGGCCCGGCGCTTGCGTTTTTCGACCTTGTTATATTGCTTGCCCATATTGTCGCTTTACATTGCAGACTCGATTCGATTGCCTCACGCCATATTGAAGACTCGGTTCTCGCGGTTCAACACCTATTTGTTGGCGCTGGCGTTGGGCGTGGGTTGCCATAGCCTGGCCAGGAAGCAGGCCAGCACCCTGCGCCTGCACCTCGAGGTCAATGCCGACGGCACGGACCGCAACGCCCCGGTGACGATCGGGCGCAACGAGATGGCGTTCCAAGTCAACGTCGAGAACGAGCCGTTCCTTAAAGAACGGAACATCAAGCAGGCCTCCGTGGTCGATGCGATGGGAAGTTTCGCCATCATGGTGCAATACGACCGCCGGGGCGCTTGGCTGCTCGAACAGTATTCCGCCGCCAACAAAGGCAAGCGCCTCGCCATCATGAGCCAGTTCGGCCAGGTCCGCTGGCTCGCCGCGCCACAGTTCACCCAACGCATCGCTGACGGCACGCTCGTGTTCACTCCGGACGCCACCCGCGAAGAAGCCGAACGCATTGTCAAAGGACTGAACAACGTCGCCAAGGAGGTCCAGAAAGACAACCGGTAAGCCGGCGCCCAACCAGGCCGTTTGACCTTGTGATGAAGCCAGCCCGGAACGCTCGAGCGCAATCCTCCGGTCGTCCGCCCCAAGCCCTCGCGGCTCAGCGCCATGGCCTGCGTTGGATGGCCGCCGCTCGGTCGTGGAAGTTCGGAGTTCGATCGGCTTGCCCGGATCCGCGGCGTTGGTTCGCTGCGCTCCAGCTTTTGGCGGCGTTCACGCTCCCGGCCGTTGCGATGCCGGGGGAAGCGTTTCTCCTGCCCACGGCCAACCGGGCGTTGTTCGAGCCGGGCGGGGAGGGAGGATTCTTTGTCGGCACCGCCGGCAAACCTTGGACCAGCGGCGCGTTCGGCTGCGTCCGCTCCGAGGGCTGGCAATTTCATGAAGGCCTGGACATCCGCTGCCTCCAACGCGACGCCCGCGGCGAGCCGATCGATCCGGTCTTGGCCACCGCTGACGGCACCGTGGCCTATATCAACACACGTCCCAGCCTGTCGAATTACGGCAATTACATCGTTCTGGAGCATCAAGTCGAAGGCCTGGAAATCTATTCGCTCTACGCCCACTTGCGGGAAGTCGTGCCGCATTTGAAGGTCGGCCAGGCGATCCGGGCCGGTGAACCGATTGCCGTGATGGGCCGCACCTCCAACACGCGCCAGGTCATTACCCGCGACCGCGCCCACGTCCACTTCGAGTTGAACTTGCTGCTCAACGATCGCTTCGCCGGTTGGTACCGCGCCACGCACCCCGGCGAGCGCAACGATCACGGCGATTGGAACGGCCAGAACCTCGAAGGCATCGACCCGCGCGCCGTCCTGCTCGCGCAGCGGGCGCCCGGCGGCCAGTTCAGTCTTTTGGACTTCGTCCGGCGCCAGGCCGAACTCTGCCGCGTGCTCGTGCGCGCCACGCGCTTTCCGTGGCTCAAACATTATCCGCTGCTGATCCGCCCCAACCCGGTTGCGGAAAAGGAGGGCATTGCCGGCTACGAAATTTCGCTAAACTTCAACGGCCTCCCGTATCAGCTCGTGCCGCGCGCCGCCTCGGAGATCAAATCCAAATCCCGATTTCAACTCCTCTCGGTGAACGAAGCTGAGCAGCAAAAAAACCCGTGCCGCCGGCTCGTCAGCAAACGCGGCAGCCGCTGGGAACTGACCGGTCACGGCGTTCAATTGCTGGAGCTGCTGACTTACTGAACCCCGCCTGTTAGACTGAATTCCCGCTTGCGCCGATCCTTGCGCATCGTTATTCGTCTCCGGCTGATGCCATGAACTACCGTATCTCGACCCGCGCCGCCTCGCTTACGCCCTCGCTCACCCTGGCCATTGATTCCAAGGCCAAACAGATGAAGGCCGAGGGGCAGGACGTCGTCGGGTTCGGCGCGGGCGAACCGGATTTCGACACGCCCCAGCACATCAAGGACGCCTGCGCCAAGGCGCTGGACGAAGGCTTCACCAAATACACGCCGTCCAGCGGCATCCCGGAACTGCGCCAAGCCATCGCCGACAAATTCAAACGAGACAACGGCCTGGCCTATCAGCCCTCCCAGATCATCGTCTCGTGCGGCGGCAAACATTCCTGTTTCAATGTCATTCTGGCCACCTGCGAGGCGGGGGATGAGGTCCTCATTCCTTCGCCCTACTGGCTGAGCTATCCGGAAATGGTGAAGCTCGCCGGCGCCACGCCGGTCATCCTGCCGACGAGCGATCAGACTGACTTTAAAGTCACACCCAACCAACTCCGCGGCGCCATCACGCCGCGCACCCGGCTGTTCATCTTGAACTCGCCGAACAACCCGACCGGCTCGCTCTACCAACGCGAGGAGCTCAAAGCCCTCGGAGCTGCCTGCGTCGATCGCGGCGTGCTGATCATGAGCGACGAGATCTACGAGAAGCTGGTGTATGACGGCGCCGAGCACATCAGCGTGGCGGGATTTTCTCCGGCGCTTTACGAGCAGACGATCATCGTGCACGGCTTTGCCAAGGCCTATTCGATGACCGGCTGGCGGCTGGGCTATCTGGCCGCGCCGGAGCCGATCGCCAAAGCGATTGACGCCATCCAAAGCCACAGCACGAGCAACCCGACTTCCTTCGCGCAGAAAGGGGCCGTCGCCGCGCTCCAAGGCCCGCAAACCCATTTGCAGAGCTGGCTGGCCGAATACGCCAAACGCCGCCTCTACGCCCACCAACGCCTAAACCGCATCCCGGGCCTCTCGTGCGTGAATGCGAAAGGGGCGTTCTATCTGTTCCCGAACATTTCCAAGCTGGGCCTCAATTCCACCGACTTCTGCGCGCAATTGCTGGAGCGCGAAAAAGTCGCCGCGGTGCCCGGCATCGCGTTTGGCGCGGATGATTACTTGCGCCTCAGCTACGCCACCAGCATGGCGAACATCGAAAAAGGCCTCGACCGCCTGGAGAACTTCGCCCGCAGCCTGGCGAAGTAACGCCGGCTCGGGTCCCCCAAGCCGCCGGGCAGTCCAGACGCGCCCACGACGAACGTCTGATTAGCCGCAAGCTCGTTCTCATTAACACCCCGCTTCAGCGGGGTGTTAATGAGAAAGTAGAGGACCGAGATGAGGAAAGACGGGCCCGTGTAAGCACCGCCAATCGCAGGCTTGAGCTTTTCGGTGGGAGCGGCAAAACTCAACGCTGGTTCACGACCTGAGTGTTGATGAAAACCCAGCGCTTCGCCCTGACCTGGCCGCGGCTGGTGGCGCTTGCCACGGCGGCGCACCTGTCGTCGCTCCTCGCCGAGGGCCAGGGCAACGCGCCTTCGCCGCGGGAGATTTCCTTCAACCGCGATATCCGCCCGATTCTCTCGGACAACTGCTACAGTTGCCACGGCCCGGACAAAAACCGGCGCAAAGGCAAGCTCCGCCTCGACGTGGCGCAGGACGCTTACGCCGACCACGAGGGCCACATCCCCATCGTGCCTGGCAAACCGGAGGCGAGCGATCTCCTCAAACGCATCACTACGACCGATCCCGACGACGTGATGCCGCCGCCAAAAACCGGGAAGAAACTCACGTCCGACCAGGTGCGTCTGTTCAAGGATTGGATCGTCCAAGGCGCCAAGTACGAGGGCCACTGGGCCTTCACGCCGCCGGTCCGCCCGCCGGTGCCGCCGTTGCGGAACAGCTCCGAAGCCCCGCGCAATGCCATCGACCACTTTATCCTCGCCCGGCTCGCACAGGAGCAGCTGGCCCCCTCGCCGGAAGCCGATCGTCGCACCTTGATTCGGCGCTTGAGCCTTGACCTGACCGGCTTGCCACCCAAGCCTGAGGAGGTCGAAGCCTTTGTGCCGAGCCGCGACCCGCGCGCGTACGAGAAACTCGTGGACCGCCTGCTGGATTCCCCGCATTACGGCGAGCGCATGGCGATGCCCTGGCTCGATCTGGTCCGCTACGCGGACACGGTGGGCTACCACGGCGATCAACCTTACAGCGTCTGGCCGTATCGGGATTATGTGATCAACGCGTTCAACTCGAACCTGCCTTTCGACCAGTTCACGCGCGAGCAACTCGCCGGCGACCTCCTTCCCAACGCCACGCGCCAACAAAAAGTCGCTTCGGGCTACAACCGCCTGAACATGGTCACCACCGAAGGCGGCGCCCAGGACAAGGAGTACCTCGCCAAATATGCCGCGGACCGCGTCCGCACGACCTCGACTATCTGGCTGGGCGCCACGATGGGTTGCGCCGAGTGCCACGACCACAAATTCGATCCGTACTTGACGAAAGACTTTTACCGCTTCGAGGCCTTCTTCGCCGACCTCAAAGAGAAGGGGTTCTACAACGCCGGCTTCGAGAAGGGCGAGTGGGGGCCGAGGATGCGTCTGCCGTCCCGTGAGCAGCAGGCCCGCCTGGACTTGCTCGACCGGCAAATCGCCGATCTGAAAAAGCCGATGGACGCCGTGACCGACGAGCAACTGGCCGGCGAACGGGCGTATTGGGAAGCGAGCCTGCTCCGCGCGGACAAGGCGGGCCGACTCGAATGGTTTAGCGCGCCGCCGCTCCGCGCCGAGTCCGCGGGCGGCGCGACCCTCGAAGCGCAGAAAGACCGCTCGGTGCTGGTTTCCGGCCCGCTGCCTGATTTCGATACTTACACCGTCACGATCCCGGCCGCCCTCGACCGCATCACCGCGCTGCGGCTCGAAGCGCTCAAAGACGACAGCCTGCCGGGGAACAATCTCGCCCGCGCCGGAATGACCTTTGTGCTCTCCGAAGTGGAAGTTCTGGTGGCTTCGGGTCCGAAGGCCCGGCCTCATTCCGTCAAGATCGCGCAGGCCGCCGCGGACTATTCCCAGGAAGGCTTCCCCGCGCTCGCGGCAATTGATGGCAGTCTGGACACGGCCTGGGCCGTCGGCGGCGCGCCGCCCAAGGATCATCAGGCCGTCTTCACTTTTGCCCGGGCGGTGCCGGGCGGGCCGGATGTGACGCTGACGGTGCGCCTCAAGCACAGTCCGCATCACCGGCGCCAGCATCTCGGCCGATTTCGCTTCAGTCTGATTTCGATCGATTATCCGGGCCTGGAAAAGAACGCCTTGCCCGAAGAAGTGCTCAAGGCCCTGCGCGCCCCTGCCGGCGAGCGGAACGAGGACCAGGCCAAAGCAATCGCGAGATATTACCGGCGCGTCGCCGCCCGCTTCGCGGCGCCCAACGCCAGACTCGCCGCGCTGAACGCTGAACGCGATCAGGTGATGGGCAAGGTTCCTTCGATGCTAGTCGCCGAGGCCACGGAGCCGCGCGCGATGCGCGTCCTGCCGCGCGGCAACTGGATGAGCGAGTCGGGCGAAGTCGTCGAGCCGGGCGTCCCGCAGGGCTTCGCCCAGCTCGCCACCGGCGGGCGGCGCGCCACGCGGCTGGACCTGGCAAACTGGTTCGTCTCGCGCGAGAATCCGCTGGCCGCGCGCGCCTTCGTCAATCGGCTTTGGCGCTTGTTTTTCGGCATCGGCATTTCGCGGACCACCGACGATCTCGGCTCGCAAGGCGAATGGCCCGTTCATCCCGAATTGCTCGACTGGCTGGCGTGCGAGTTCATGGACTCCGGCTGGAACGTCAAGCACATGGTCCGGCTCCTGGTCACTTCGCGCGCGTATCGGCAGACTTCCCGAGGCAACCCGACCCTCGATGAGCGCGATCCGCTCAACCGTCTTGTCGCCCGCCAGTCGCGCTTCCGTCTCGACGCCGAGTTGGTGCGCGACAACGCGCTCGCGATCAGCGGCCTGCTGGTCGATAAACAGGGCGGGCCGAGCCTGCGGCCGTATCAACCGGCCGGCTATTACGCCCCGCTGAACTTTCCGCGGCGCGAGTACGTCCCTGACCAGGGCGAGAATTTGTACCGGCGCGGCCTCTACACCCATTGGCAGCGCACGTTTTTGCATCCGAGCCTGCTGGCCTTCGACGCGCCGTCGCGCGAAGAATGCACCGTCAACCGCGTAAACTCGAACACTCCCCAGCAGGCGCTGGTCCTCCTCAACGACCCGGCCTGCGTTGAAGCTGCGCGCGTTTTGGTTCAGAATGTCCTGCGCCAGGGCGGCGGAAATTTCGCGCAGCGGCTGGACCAGGCCTACGCCCGCGCGCTCGCTCGTCCGCCGACGGCCGAAGAGGCCCGCTTGCTGGGCAGCTTGTATCAGAAACAACTCGCGCACTACCGCGCCGAGCCGGAAGCCGCGCGGCAGCTCATCAACACCGGCGAATGGCCCGTGGCCAAAGACCTCCCGGCGCCCGAATTGGCGGCTTGGACGGCGGTGGCAAGGGCGATCTTGAATCTCAACGAAACCATCACCCGCAACTGAACTAAAGGTCCCATTCGCCATTGTCGTCTCTCATCCTGCTGTTATGAACTCGCCTGATCTTTTCAAGACCATCGTCAATCGCCGCGCCTTCCTTGGCCGCGGCGCGACCGGCATCGGCACGCTGGCCCTCGGCTCGCTTTTGAACCCGCAGCTGTTCGCGGCCGCGCCCGACCAACTCCGGCGCGGTGTGGTGAACCCCCTCCATCACCCGGCGCGGTGCAAGCGCGTGATCTTTCTCTACCAGGCCGGAGGGCCGTCGCACTTGGAGACGTTCGACTACAAGCCCAAGCTGGCCGAGATGCACGACAAGCCGATGCCCGAGTCGTTCACCAAGGGGCAGCAGATCGCGCAGCTTCAAGGCAAGGAACTCAAATGTTTCGGGCCGCAACTCGAGTTCAAGAAGTTCGGCCAGTCCGGCCAGGAAATGTGCTCGCTCTTCACGCAACTCGGCGAAGTCGCCGACGAGCTTTGCATCATCCGTTCGATGCACACCGAACAGATCAACCACGACCCGGCCCACACCTTCATGAACACCGGCACGAGCATCTCCGGCCGCCCCAGCATGGGCTCCTGGCTCCTCTACGGGCTGGGGGCGGACACGGAGGATTTGCCCGGCTTCGTCGTCCTGATCTCGCAAGGCCGCGGCGGCCAGATGCAGCCGATCGCTGCGCGGCAGTGGCACAGCGGCTTTCTGCCGAGCCGGTTCCAGGGCGTGAAGTTTCAGTCCAAAGGCGACCCGGTCCTTTACATCAAGAACCCGCCCGGCGTCAGCGCCGGCGCGCAGCGCGAAATCGTGGACGTGGTCAACCAGCTCAACCGCCTCGAACATGACGCGGTGCACGACCCGGAGATCAATACGCGCATCAGCCAATACGAGATGGCCTTTCGGATGCAAACCAGCGTACCCGGCCTGATCGACATCTCGAATGAACCCCAGCACATCCTCGATCTTTACGGCGCGAAGCCCGGCGACGGCAGCTTCGCTTCCAACTGCCTGCTCGCCCGCCGCCTCGCCGAACGCGGCGTGCGCTTCATCCAGCTTTACCATCGCGACTGGGACCACCACGACGACGTTAAAAAAGACATTCCCTTCAAGGCCGAGGAAGTGGACCGCGCCAGCGCGGCGCTCATCCGCGACCTCAAACAGCGCGGCATGCTCGACGAGACGCTCATTGTTTGGGGCGGCGAATTCGGGCGCACCCCGATGGCGCAGGGAAAAGGCCGCGACCATCACATTAAAGGGTTCTCGATCTGGCTGGCCGGCGGCGGGATCAAGGGGGGCGTCACCTACGGCGCGACCGACGAACTGGGTTATGCCGCCGTGGAGGATCCGGTGCACGTCAACGATTTCCACGCCACGATGCTGCACCTCTTCGGCATCGACCACACGAAACTGACCTATCGCGCCCTGGGCCGCGACTTCCGCCTCACCGACGTCGCCGGCAACGTCGTCCGGGAGCTTTTGGCCTAGAGCGTGTATCGGCATGGCAAGAGCGACGGCAGATGAGCAATAGTTATCAATATTAAGAACCGACATCGTTTTCCCCCAATCCGGCCTGACCGCGCGCCGCGCCCGCGATCTGAAATCTGAAATCGGTCGGTTCCGAACCGCCCCCGATGGCCGCGCGCAGCGCCGTCAGGAGCGCAATCTGTGTAGAAACCAAAACCAAGATGCGCAAGCCCCGTAGTGGGCGGCATTTTCACCGGCCATCCTTCATCAGCCTGACAGAATCTAGGGTCGTCTGGTGCTTGACCGCGTTTCCGAGGAATGAGGACGGGGAGGAAAAGCGGTTACTCCCGCCGAAGAGACAGTTTTTGAATCGACCGGCGTTGGAGCATCGGGCAGGCTCGGAATCATGGCTCGCAAACTCATAGCGCCATATATTTGCGGCGCTCACGATTGTTTTTTTGGACAACTTGGATTGCGCTTGTGTCGGGTTCGGGCCTGCTCAAGGATGGCCACCATCATGAAAACTCCCGTCTTTACCGAAGCCGTTGGCAATATTCTTGCCGGTTGTCTCGCCGGTCTGTTCCTTTTCCTCGCCACGGCACAAACGCAGGCCGCCGACGTGCCTGCCGGGTCGTTGAAGGAATACCAGCCGGCGCCGAACGAGCTTTCTGAGTTGGGTAAGGACGTGATCGAACTGCTCCGAAGCGGCGACGCAGCGCGGTTCGCCACAAATGTTGTCGCGACCGCGCAGGACCGGATGTCCATTCGCTCCACGAATCTTTCCCTAAAGGACGAAGACCCGTTAAAAGGTTTTCAAAAGGCTTCCGATTACGAACGCCGGAGAATTCAATCCAGCGCCAAAGCGGTTTTGGAAAAGGCGGCGGCGCTCCATTTGGACTTTGCCAAAGGCGAATGGCATCCGCGCGTGATCGTGCCGAAGCATTTTGCGAGCACGCGCTATCCCGGGCTGCAAGCCGAGGGCGAAACGGTGCTCTACGCGGAAAAGGTGGAAATCATTGTGGACTCTGGTACCGCCGGCCGTACTACCAATGGCGAGTTCAAGCTCGCGGTGCGGGGACTGATCAAGTTTCCCGGCGGCTGGCGATCTTACGAAGGAAACCACTGGGAATCATTTCCGAGCAACGTGGGGGATGAGAAAACGCGGCGCGAACTGGCGATCTGGAGCAAGGTGGCGGCTTACCAAGGCATCAACGGCCAGGACGATCCGGCGTTGCTCAAGCTGGGCGAGGCGCTGGTGCGTTTCATCCGCGAACGCGACCCGGCCATTTTCGAGAAGGACGCCTATCAGACCACCGACCTGCTTTGGGCGCAGATGCAAAAAAGCGGGCGCAAAGGCCCTTCCCGACAGGAACTCGACGAGCAAGTCAACCTTCGCGCAACGCAGCAGGTTTACTTTGCGCGCGCCACCATCAAACAGTTGGAAGACGCTGGCATTGACTTGAAGAACGCGGACATCCAGATCGAGGAAGCGGTGGTGGAAAGCACGCAGTCGCAAGGCGCGCCCGGTTCGATTGACGGTGTGATGGGCAGCCTGTTCAAGCTCAAACTCGCGGTGAAGTCAGAAGGCAAATCGAAGAATGGAACGTCGTTGTCGGGGGAATACATCCTTGCCGCCAACACCATCCTGCGCTTTGAGCAGGACTGGAAGGTCGTGCACAACCTCCATTGGAATCAATTGCCGGACGGCATCCTCGACCCGGAAACCGTGGCCAAAATGAAGTTTGAAAATCACGTCGCGCAGTACGGCACTCTGCCGCCGCACACGGCCGCGCCGGAAATCGAGTTCATCACCCTCGACGGCGAACAGAAAATGAAACTCTCCGAGCTGAAAGGCAAGGTGGTGGTGCTGGATTTCTGGGCGACGTGGTGCGGGCCCTGCCAGGCGCCGATGGCCGAGCTGCAAAAACTTCGCGCCGCTCATCCCGATTGGAAGGACCGCGTGGCCATCGTCCCGGTGAGCATTGACGACACGATCGACATTGTCCGCAAGCACGTGGACAAGCGCGGCTGGACCAACACCTTCAACGTTTGGGCGGAAGACGGCGGCTGGGTCTCCAAACCCGCCGCCGCCTTCCGCGTGACCGGCGTGCCCACCACCTACATCATTGACGCTGGAGGCAAGATCGTCCGAGCGGGCCATCCCGCCGCGATGCCGATCGGAGAAATCGCAGACGGACTTCTGCAAAAGTAATTTTTGCCCGACTGGAAGCTGGGGTCTGCCGCGCCAATGAATCGAGTTGTGGGTTCAGTCGCCCAGAGGAGATAGTTCTCGCATTGAGACGCGTCGGTTTGACCGGACCTACGGCAAGGATGCCCGCGGACTGTTTGCCTTCCTAACCGCCGCCACCATCGGGAAGTAAGTTATCAGTGAATGGGATTCCACGGGCACGGTCCCCTCCAAGGCCCAGCCGGTCACTGGCTCCGGAGGCGATAGAAGCGGGACGGGGACAAAATCGGAGTCGCGTAGGGAGTGTTGGTGACGGGACCCGGAACGTCCGACCAGAAGTCGGCGGGACTCAGGGATTGTTGCAAGGTATAGCCGGTGGCATTCCACGAAATTACCGCGCGGTTGGTGGCGGAGTTGCCGGATGGCACGATCTTCAGCGTGGGCTTAAAGACCGTGTGAGACTGGTAGCTGAGGGCCGCGCCGAATACCGCATCATAAGAGCCGAATTGGTGGAGTTCGGCCGCCAATACGTTGTCGCCTGAAACCAGGTTGGTCAGCAAGTCGCCGGAGATCGAGAAGTTGTCCGGGCACGTGGCATCCCCCAGGCAGGGTTGGCTCGTCGCGCGATTGGTGAAGGTGATGACCGTTGGAGGCGGCGGCATGCGCAAGCGGTAAATTTCCGCGCCGTTGAGGTAAAACACCGCGCCGTCATCGACGAAGCTGCTAAAGAGCAGCGCATCCACCGCCGCCGAGTGGTCGTTGATACTGAAATGGGTGCGGAAGTAATAGGTTGGAGAAACATTCACCCCTGTGATCGGAACTCCATTATTGGGAGGGAGCGGGGTATTGCGCGGCGAAACCGCCGGATTGTCCTCCACGTAAAGCAGACCCGGGCCTGGCCCCGCCCACGCCGAATCATCGTAACTGGAGGCCTGCCATTTTATGCCGTTCAGGTTGTTGGTACGCCATTTCCAGCCTTGGGTTACGCCGAAGGCCGGCTTCTGAAGACTAGTACTGCTGGTGGAGAAATAACAATCCGCGGTAGCTGGCGTTGCCCCGCCTGAGGAAATGGCGCGGAAAAAATACTTCGCATTGGGGATCAAGCCGCTCAAGGTAATGACATGGTTGGTCACCGGCGTCGGGTCGAAGTAGGAAAAGCTGCCATAGCTGGTGGTCAGGCCATATTCGACCTGCGAATCGGCATTGGAGGGGGTCGTCCAGGTGATGGTGGCGATGGTGTCCAGGGCAGTGGCGGCGAGCTGGGTGATGAGGCTGGGCAGTGGTTTGGCGAACACCCCCAGATGATTGCCGAGGACGCGTTCGCTGCCTTGAGCAAGCAGGTCGCTGGGCCGGTTAAGTTCGATCGGATTGCCACGGCAATCGGCCATCACCATGGTCGTGGACCCGCCGCCGTCCAAATTGATGGCGTTGTAAGATCCGAAACGAAGCAGCCAGTCGCCCGTTTCCCCATCAATGGCGCCATCGCTGTAGCCCGGCTGCCGGCCGTCGATGGTTAGGAGGTAGAGATAACGACCGTCCTGCGAGACGCCTACCGCCGTTCGTGGCTGGACCAGGTGGACGTAGGGATCGGTCGTATCGTTGGTATAGATGTAGCTAAAATTCACTCCGTTGGTGATCAGCGGATAGTGGCCGCTGACCGCGGTGTAGATGCCATTGGTCCTGGCGGGCGGCCAATTGGTGGCGATCATGATCACTTGTTTGTTCGTGGTGAACATCACGTTGGAGGAATCGATCGCGGATTCCTGCTGCGAAACCACGCGCCCGTTGGAGATCGACAGCCCGGTGATATCGATCGGTGCGCCGTCGTTATAAAGGCAGCAATTGACATAAAAATTGGCGTTCACCGCCACTTGTACGCCGTAAACCCGGAGGAAGCTGCTGGTCTTATACCCGATCGTTTCATAGGGAGGCGAGCAGTTGGTGCAGTGAGGGTCCGAAAACATCTGCACGTCCGGATCCTGCAAGTCGATTCGCAAGGCGTTGACCGCCTGGAGCCGTGGATCGACGCCGTCGGGTATCATTTGGCCGGTGGCGTGGTCGATGCCTTTAAAAATGGGCACCCACGCATTCGTGACGATCAAAGCGTTGGCGGTCGCCGCGGTGATTAACAGCAGGATGGCAGGGAATAATCTTTGCATCACGTTACAACCCGACCCGTATGCTTTTGGGTGATGAGTTGGACTATACACCATTCTGCCGATTTGCAAATAAAATTGTAGTACTCAGTGAACGCGGTTTTGGGGTCGATCACGGCTCGGCAGGAGCCTCGCATAGCGACCGTCCGTGGGACCGGTAGGGCGAGGCTCCTGCCGAGCCCCATCTTCGCCCGCCTGCGGTTTCATCCGTGTTCCATCCGTGGCCGCGGAATTCGAAAGAGCGGCACATCCGGAGGCAGAATCCAAACCCTTCGCTCGAACGCCCAAATAATCGGCTTTTCTGGATGGTTTTCCTTGCGTTCTTGCCAGACTATGCTAATGTTTCGCCAGCTTTCCCGCGACCGATTAAAGAGCGCTTGTACGAAGAACCAACGGGCCGAGGCCCAAGAACAAACACCAGATGAGTAACACCTGCCGCAACTCCTCCGACGGTTCCATTTTGGAAACTGAAACGTCGCCCGCAAAGGTTTACGGCAATGGTTGCGCGAAAGGAGGCAGTTCCCGGCGTTCGTTCGTCAAACGTGTCCTGGCCGCCACGGCCGTCGCCAATGCGAGCGGGCTGAGCTTTGTTTCCGATCAAGGGGAGGCCAAAGCGGCCGTACTCGGTCCCGTGAACGGCCCGGTTCGCCGGGCGGAAGCTTACCAGGTCCGCCTGGACGCGGCGCGGGTGGCTTTCGCGCGGGGTGTCGGCGGCCACCCGACCAACGGCGACGAAGAGTTGTATCACAATCAGATTGGTAGTTTCACCAAGGCCTTGCCGCATAATGCCTTGGGAGAAGTCGATCTGAACGCCTACGGCGCGCTGCTCAACGCCCTCGCCACCGGCCGGCAAGAAGATTTTAATGCCATCCCGCTCGACCTGGGCGCCAAGCTCACCAACCCGCAGTCGGGACTGGCATTCGATCTGGAAGGGCCGGACTCGCACAGTCTGACCATGCGGCCGGCGCCCGCGCTGGCCAGCGCCGAAGCCGCCGGCGAGCTGGCCGAGTTGTATTGGATGGCCCTGGCGCGGGACGTGCACTTCCTGGATTTCGACACCGACCCCATCATCGCGGCGGCGGCGAACGAGCTTTCCGCGTTCAGTGATTTTCGCGGGCCAAAGAACGGCGGCCGGGTCACGCCCGACACGGTGTTTCGGGGCAGCACGCCCGGCGACCTGATTGGACCTTCCCTGTCGCAGTTCCTGTGGCTGGACATCCCTCAAGGTTCGATGTCGATCCCGCAGAAACTTTACACACGGTTTCCAAGCGTCAGCCACATGATGGATTACAATGAGTGGCTGGCCATCCAAAATGGATTCAAGCCCGCGCCCTATCAGATGGACCCGACGCCGCGCTACATCCGGAACATGCGCGATCTCGGCGAATGGGTCCACGTCGATGCGCTCTATCAAGCCTACCACCAGGCGTGCCTTATCTTGCTCGGCCTGTTCGGGACGCCGGGTCAGCGCGACTGGTATGGCTCGGCCGGCGCGCCCTTCGACCGTGGGAATCCCTACTATTCGATCCAAAACCAGTCCTGCTTCGGCACGTTCTGCGGGCCGCACGTCCTTAGTCTGGTGACCGAAGTGGCCGCGCGCGCCCTGAAGGCCTGCTGGTATCAGAAATGGTTTGTCCATCGGCGGCTGCGCCCCGAGGCAATGGGTGGGCTGGTCCACCAAACGCGCAGTGGCATGGCCGCCAGGCCGATCCATTCCGAGCTGCTCAACGCCGCCGTGCTCGATCACGTTTATTCCGCTTATGGCAGTTATCTGTTGCCCATTGCGATCCCGGAAGGCAGCCCCACCCATCCCTCGTACCCGGCCGGACATGGCTGTGTGGCGGGAGCGTGCGTGACAATCTTGAAGGCGTGGTTCGAGGATTCCACCGTTATCCCGCACCCGGTGGTGCCCAACGCCGACGGCACGGAACTGCTGCCCTACCAAGGGCCGCCCCTGACGGTGGGCAACGAACTCAACAAGCTGGCGGCCAACGTGCCCCTCGGCCGCAGCATGCTGGGGATTCATTATCGCTCGGAATATTGGGAATCCGTGAAGCTCGGTGAAGAGGTCGCCATCGGCATCCTGCAAGAGCAGCGGAACACCTACAACGAAGGCGGCTCATGGTCGCTCACGAAATTCGACGGTACCAGGATCACGATTTGATCGGTTGCCCAGCGGGAGCAGCGCCGCCTCGGGGCGGAGGCTTGGCGGGGGAGACCTCCATGAATGAGTCACTTTTTTACGTACCTTCGTGACAACCCAGAAAAGCTAAAACCCGGAAAATCCATGTTTCTAACCAAGCAACAATTCGCTCGCTTCATTTTGTCCGGCGTGCTGGCAGCCGGCGCCACGAGCGCTCCGGCGCAATTCAGCGGCGCCACGCCCATTGGCCGTGAGGTCGCCGTCCCGCGTCACCTGCAAGACGGCGAGGAGTACCTGCTCTCACTGCCGCAACTAGTGGAGCACGGCAAGAAACTGTTCACGGCGGTTTGGACCGACCAGGAAGGGGGCGGCCGGCCCTTCACTAAAGGGACCGGCGCGCCGCTCACCGATCCCACGCAGCCGCTGCTCTTCCCGCGCAACTTCAACCGGCTGTCCGCGCCGGAGGCCAACTCGTGCGCCGGTTGCCACGCCCAGCCCTTTGGCATACCCGGCGGCGGTGGCGACATCGTGGCCAACGTTTTCGTGCTTGGACAGCGGTTCGATTTCGCCACGTTCGACCGCATCGACGTGATGGCCACCAAGGGTTCGGTGGACGAGCGTGGCCTGCCCGTTACCCTGCAAACCCTGGCCAACTCCCGCGCCACGCTGGGCATGTGGGGGGCGGGCTATATCGAAATGCTGGCCCGCCAAATCACGCGGGACTTGCAAGCTATCCGGAACGCGACGGCTCCCGGCCAATCCAGTGCGCTCGTGGCTAAAGGAATTTCCTACGGCGCGATCATTCATCGCACCGACGGCACCTGGGACATCTCGCAGGTGGAAGGCATTGCCGCGACCAGCCTGGGCACAACCGGCACGAATCCGCCGAGCTTGGTCATCCGTCCCTTCCATCAAGCCGGCCGAGTGGTGTCGGTCCGCGAGTTTTCCAACAACGCCTTCAATCACCATCACGGCATCCAATCGACAGAACGCTTCGGCATCAACACGGACCCTGACGGCGACGGCTTCGTCAACGAGATAACCCGCGCCGATGTAACCGCTGTCTCGGTGTTTCAAGCGACGATGACGGTGCCGGGCCGCGTGATCCCCAACAACCCGGACATCGAAGCCGCGGTGCTGGTGGGCGAACAGAGCTTCCGGTCGATCGGTTGCGCGGCTTGTCACGTTCCAGCCTTGCCGCTGGACCGCAAGGGCTGGATTTACAGCGAGCCGAATCCCTACAATCCCCCGACCAACCTGCGGGTCGGGGAGGCTCCCAGCCTCTACGTTGATCTCACCGACGATCGTCTGCCGCCCCCGCGGCTAAAGCCGGAGACCAACAGCAACGCGCTGTACGTGCCCGCCTTCACCGACCTCAAGTTGCACGACATCACGGCCGGTCCAGGCGACCCGAACGTCGAGCCGCTCGACATGCAGCAGCCCAACGGATCGATGGGTTTCTTCGCCGGCAACTCGAAGTTCATCACCAAAAAGCTTTGGGGTTGCGCCAACGAGCCGCCCTTCTTCCATCATGGCCAGTACACCACGCTGCGCCAGTCCATCCTCGCGCACGCCGGCGAAGCCCTCCCCTCGCGCGAGGCTTATCAGGCGCTGAGCATCGACGAGCAGGCTTCAATCATCGAGTTCCTCAAGACGCTCCAGGTGCTGCCACCAGGCACGAAGGACCTGGTGGTGGACGAGAATGGCCGGAAGAAACATTGGCCGCCCTCCGGCCAGGTGCGCCCCGAGGATTGATGACATTGGCGCTCGGCATCGGAATTCGCCACACCGCCTCACGGCTTCTCGAACCTTCGGACCGGCTCGCCGGCGGCCCAGGCGACACCGCGCAGGGCCAGGACGCGAAAGAGCGGGTCGTCGAAGGTCCAACTGTAGTGGCCGGGAATGCTGGCGAAGACCCGGCCTTTGCCGTTCTGGAAAGTCCAGAGCAAGGGCCGCGGCTCTCCCTCCATCTCGGCCGTGGCCAGGATTTCAATCCGGTTCGTATCGCCGATCATCGGCCAATAAGGTTCGTCGAGCAGGTCGAGTTGTTTGAAACCGCGCGTGATGGGGTGGTTGGCCGGCGCGACGAAATTCAGGACGAAGGGCGAGTGAAGGTATTTCGTCGGGCCGGACTGTGAGGCGAGGCCGATCCGTTCCGCGAGCGTTTCCGGCTCCTTGTCGGCAATGGTCGCCGAATGAAAGATCACGAGTCCCCCGCCCCGCGCCTGATACTCGTCGAGTTGCCGCAAGCGTTCGGCGCTCCAGTTGTGGTTCCAAAAGTAGAACAGCATCACGTCCGCTTGGCGGAACTGCTCCTCGGACGGCCATTCCCAGGCCTCGGCGACGCTCACGCCGGGGAATTGTCCGAACGAAGCCGTCCATTTCTTCTGCCATGCGGGGTAGTCGTGCTGGCCGGGGCCGTGGTCTTGTTTGCTGGCGGCCAGCACTATGGTCAGGGGCCGTGGCTGCCGCCTGGAGTGGGTTTCCTCATTGCCGTCTCGCCGAAGCACTGCCTCGACCTGGGCGCGAGAGCGCTCGGGCGGTTCGTGAAGGAGAAACGTCAACAGGTCGCGAACTTGGGCATCCATCAGGCCGTCGAGCAACCCGCTGGGCATGAGCGAAACCGCGCTCGCGCGCATATCGGTCACTTCCTCGCGACGCACCCGTAGTTCTTTGCCGTCCGCGCCGACGACGCGCAGGGAATCGCCGCTTTGAGCGCGCACGAAGCCGGTGACGTCGCCGCCGGCGCGCAAGCGGACGTTGTAGGCCACGTAGTCGGGGTTGATCGTCGCGCTCGGATCCTTGATGTCGCGGAGCACCGACGCCGCGTCGCGGTGCACCAGGTTGCTCAAGTCCGGGCCGGTAACGGCGCCGTCCCCGCGCAAGCGATGGCACGTGCCGCACTTCAACCGCTCGCCGAAAAATAACGCACGCCCGCGCTCGAAATCGCCACCGGCCAGCTCCGTTATTTGCTCCGGCAGTGGCGGCGGAGCTTGATGCGGCGGCGCCCACGGCAACAGAAACGAGCTGAAAGGCAGCGGACGCGAGGTGGGGTCCGAATCGGTTGAGTAGGAAGCGTGCAGCGCCGGCGTTCCGGCCAGGCCGGTTTCCAGATTGATGCTGAACGCCTCCGGCTCGCCAACCGGGTCCAAGGCGAACTCCGCGGCATAAGATTCGGCGCGGGCCGGCCGGCCCGTGACCGGCTTTGCGCCGATAGTCAGGTAGAACGGCGCTGACGACTCGATGCGAACCTGGGCGTTCTTGCCGAGGCCCACAAGTTGCGTTCGGAGCTGCAGGCGGCCGTTGCGATGGACCAGGTGGAACAGCCGGTCGTGTTCGGCCGAATGAGCCGCGAATGCTTCGTTGACTTGCCAATCAAGGTGCGGCACCCAGCCGCTCCAGCCGGCGAGCGTTGAATTGCCGCGCTCGAACCAACTCGCTTCCACGCCATTCAAATCGTAGGCCAGATCAACCGTTGCCGCCGGCGACTTGGAATTCGCGGCCCTGACTGCCGGGAGCATCAGGGCGTAGCGGACCGATTGCGGGTGGGGATCGGTCGTGAGCACGAGCGTGCGTGCGTCGGGCGAGAGCCGGGCGGAAACCACCCGCAAGTAGCCGCGCGGGGTGGCGTCTTGCTGGTTCACCGCCTTGTACGGCGGCTTCAGCACTTCGAAGCGGTCAGCGGCGGAGACATATTCGCCGAACTCGATCTTGATTTCATCCGACCGGTTGGTGACGGCGGCATCGATTGGCTTATCGAAGGCAACGCGCACCTCCATTGGGCCAGACGGCCAGGCGGCGACCGGCTGCGGGGCGCGCAGGTCGGTATGGGAGATCTTGAAGAGTTTGCCCTGGCCTTGCGGTCCAGTGCCCCAATCAGGCAGGCCGCTATGGCAGGAGACGTAGAGATCGCCGCGCGGAGAAATCGCCACGTCGGTAGTCAGCATGTTCAATCGCGCCAGGATCGTCTCCTGGCCCACGTAGCCAGCCGGCGTTTTCACCAGGCGCGCGCGCCAAATCTTGCCGCGCGATTCGCCCGCCACGAACGCATCGCCTTCCCACCACGGCGGGCCGAATCGTTTTTGGTTTTTCGACGGTTCGTTGAAGACCAGGCCGCAACTGGATTGATGTTGCGGGCCGAAGGCAACGACGGGCGGTTCGCTGATCAGATTCGGCAGGTATTGCTCATGGCGGGGCGGAAAGCCGTAATTCCGGCCGGGAATGATGTGGTTCAACTCGTCCAGCGGATTGCCGCCCGGACACCAGGTCTCGCCTTCCTGATCGGTCACAAACAGGTCGCCCTGGCGATTGAAAGCGAGGGTGTAAGGGACGCGAATGCCGGTGGCAATCGTCTCCAGCCGCTTCGTCGAGACCGACCACTTTTGAATCGTGCCTCGTTGACCCGTCAGGTCATAGCGCGAAACGCCGTCCTTGACGCGATAAGGGTTGGAATAATCCGCCGTCAGCAGCCCGAAATACAGATTCCCCGCCCGGTCGAGGGTCACGGCGGTGGCGTCCACGCCGCCTGAACCGACATCGGTTGGGACCCAGCCGCTGGCAATGATCTCTTCCACGTCGGCTTTGCCATCATTGTTCGTATCGCGCAGCAAAGAGACTTTGCCGTGAGACGAGACGTAAAGACCCTCCTTCGACCACGCCATGCCGACCGGCACGCTCAACGTCGGTTTGTCCCAAAACAAGGTGTCCTGGTCCTCCAGACCGTCGCCGTCGGTGTCGCGGAGGATGTGTACGCGGCCATCGTATCCGAGCGCGGTCAGTTTGCCGTCGGGGGTGAAGCGCAGGTTGTTGATGTTGGAGAGTTTGACGGGCAGTTCCCGGACGGTGAAGCCAGGGACCAGCATGCGGACGGTCGTTTGGCCCGAACTGGCCAAGGCCGCGGCGAGTCAGATACCGAAGACCAGAACCGCAAGGAAATTGCGTCGCATGAGCGAAGTTTGTGCGGTCGGCTCCGAATTTGCAACGCAGGAAACAGTCCTGGCCAAAAACGATTTGAGATCGAGCCACGGATGGAACACGGATTCTCGTGGATCTGAAATCTCAAATCTCAAATTTGAAATTCCAGGTTCCCTGTTCGATCCGTGGTCGCAAGGTCTGAGCTCGGCCTGCCGGCCGGCGCATCAGGTAACGAGGTCGGACTGGCTCAGCGTTCGAGCTTCAGGCCGCGCAGCCGTCCGCCGGCGCCTTCCTCTTTCACGTGGAAGCCGATTTCCCGGTGCGGCCCTTCAGTGGAAGGCTCCATGAGCTCGCGGATGGCTTCGAGGATGGCGTCGAGCTGCGCGTCTTGCTTGCCGACGCGCGCCTCCAATTCGGCGAACTGGCGGGCCAATTCGCGATTGGTGTCGAGCATCCGGCGCAGTTTCACAAAGGCCCGCATGATGGCGATGTTCACCCGGACCGCGCGCTCGCTGTGGAGCACACTGGAAAGCATGGCCACGCCTTGCTCGGTGAAAACGAAGGGGCGGTGACGCGGCCCGCGGTGCTTCGCCGCACTGGTCACAAATTGTGACCGTCGCCTTTGAGGTCGCCGATCGTGACCGCAACACGGCCGCCTCCACCGGCTTGAGCTGAAACATGAAATCGAGCGGAAACCTTTGGCGATTGCGCTTCACCGCCTGGTTCAAAACCTTGGTGGGCACCCCGTAGAGTTCAGCCAAGTCAGAATCCAGCAGAACCTTGTGGCCACGGATGGCCAGAATCCGTCTGGCGATCGTTTCGATGGGAACCAGTTCACGTTTCATAATTCAGTCCCGATGGATGATTTTCAAACGCGCGATCCCGTCAACGACAAAATTAACGGCGACGGGCCGGTCGGCGCAAATCAATGCCTGGACATGAACCAGGCAGCCAGCCACGGCGCCGCGGACAGCAATAGTCCTCAGCACAAGCCGTGGGCAAGGGGCGAAAAAACCCAGCTACTGCGTGCGCACGGATCCCTGAATCCACCCCACATGCGCGCGGAAACGGCTGGATTTTGCTTGATTATGCGCGGCATTAGTGTTAAGATCGGCCTGTCTCCACTACCTTTGGCTCATGGCCTGAGCTACTAATTGTGGCGGCTATGTTTGTGTAAGGAACCCAATTGATCAAAGAAGTTATGAAATCCACAGTCCCGTTGGTAATGGCGGTTGCGCTGTGCAGCTCGTTCACCCCGGTTAATCTGACCTTTGCCCAAGGGACCGCCTTCACCTATCAAGGCCGGCTGGTCGAGAACGGCGCAGCCGCCAATGGTCTCTACGACCTGAGCTTCAGTGCCTGGGTCGCTGCCAGCGGGCCGTCGCAGGCAGGCGGCACGCTCAGTACCAACGGCGTGCCGGTGAGCAACGGGCTGTTCACCGTGACGCTCGATTTCGGCCCTGGCATTTTCACCGGGCCGGATCGGTGGCTGGAGATTGGCGTGCGGACCAACGGCACTGGCGTCTTCGCGACGCTGGCGCCGCGACAGAAACTGACCGCCACGCCATACGCCATCACGGCCAGCAACTTAACGGGCGTGGTGCCGAACGCCGGCGTGGGCGGGACTTATTCGAGCGCGGTCACGTTCAGCAATCCCGCAAACAGTTTCACCGGCAACGGCGGCGGGCTGACCAACGTGAACGCGCTGACGCTGGGCGGAATTGGCAACAACGGCTTCTGGAGAACCGCGGGCAACGCGGGCACTACTCCCGGCCCGAACTTCCTTGGCACGACCGACAATCAACCCCTGGAATTGCGGGTCAATGCAACGCGCGCCCTGCGCCTGGAGGCGATCGCCAACGATCCAAACCATTCGAACATCGTCAATGTGGCGGGCGGCTCATCGGCCAACTTTGTGGCACCCGGCGTTTCTGGCGGCACCATTGCCGGCGGCGGCGCGAAAAGTTTTCTCGGCGCGGCTGGCTCCAATTCGGTCGCTGCTAGCTTCGGCACGGTCGGAGGCGGCCTCGCCAACATAAGCAGCGGGGTGGGCGCGACGGTTGGCGGCGGCGGCGTCAATATCAGCAGCGGGCTTTACGCCACGGTCAGTGGCGGGACCGCCAACGCTGCCACCGCGGATTATTCGCTGGTGGGCGGCGGCATTCAAAATACCAACCTTGCTTTTGCCGCCACACTGGCGGGAGGCGATTTGAATTTCATTCAACCCAACTCGTTTTACGCCACGATCTCCGGCGGCCAGCAGAACAAAATCGGCACGAACGCGAATGCAGCCACTATCGCGGGCGGATTGGGTAACATCGTGGACCGCAATTCCCTCGACGGCACGATCTCCGGCGGCGAGCAAAATATTATCGGGACCAACGCCGGCGCCGCGACGATCAGTGGGGGTCTCTTAAACACGATCTTTGGCGGCGCGGGCGCTTCAACCGTCGGAGGTGGATCGGCCAATGTGATTCAGAGCAACTCGGTTTACAGCACGATTGGCGGCGGCTTTGGCAACGTCAGCGACGGCACCAGTTCGACGGTCGGCGGCGGCTACAACAACTACGGCACCGGCCCTGGCTCAACGGTTGGGGGTGGCAGCCACAACCAAAGCGCAGGCCAGTACGCCACAGTTAGCGGCGGCCTCAACAACTCCGCCAACGTGGACTACGGTTTCATCGGAGGTGGAAATGCCAATTTCCTCGGCGACAACAACGGGACCATAAGCGGCGGAGTTGCCAACATTGTGTCCGGCAACACCGGGGCCATCATTGGCGGATACAATAACATCATCCAGTCCGGCGCCGATTTATCAACCATTGGCGGTGGTTCCAATAACGTGATCCAAGCCAGTTCCATGGCCGCGTTCATCGGTGGCGGTCAGCGGAATTTCATTCAAAACAATACGATGGATGCCACGATCGCTGGCGGCGAGCAGAACCGCATCGGCACGAACGCTGGCGGGGCCACGATTGGCGGCGGCCTCGTAAACCAGATCCTGGACGGAGCAGGATCTTCAGCGATTGCGGGTGGAAATTTGAATGTTATTGGATCGGGTTCCATCTACGCTGCAATCGGCGGCGGCGATATGAATAGCATTGGCGCCAATATCGGTCGTGCCACGATTGGTGGCGGGCACGGGAACACTTGCAGCGGCTCCTACGCAACGGTGGGCGGCGGTTACTTCAACACCAGCAGCGGCCCGGATGCAACCGTGGGTGGGGGTAATCTAAACAGCAGCAGTGGTCAACACGCAACGGTGCCTGGCGGTTTTAATAATTCTGCCGCCGGCGATTCCAGTTTCGCCGCCGGCAATCGAGCCAGGGCAAATCACCAGGGCAGCTTTGTTTGGGCGGATTCACAGAACGCGGATTTCGCTTCCACTGCGAACGACCAGTTCAGCCTCCGCGCGGCGGGCGGTGTTCGGTTGAACATAGACACCAGCATCTTCTGCGGCAGCCAGACCCGCCAGATGCTCAACCTTTGGAGCACGGAATACGGCATCGGGGTGCAGGCGGCCACGGAATATCTCCGCAGCAGCTCCGATTTCTGCTGGTTCAAAGGCGGCGTTCACAACGACGGCCAGCACAATCCCGGCACCGGCGGCACCGAGATGATGCGCCTGGACAGCGCCGGCAATCTGAAGACTCTCACCGGAACGATCAGCAGCCTGAGTGATCGGGATGCAAAAGAGCGCTTCGAGCCGGTGGACAGCCGTGATGTGCTGGACAAAGTCGCTGCGCTGCCACTCTCAAAATGGAGCTACAAAAGCGACAGAGCGAATCGTCACATCGGCCCGATGGCCCAGGATTTTTACGCTACCTTCGCCGTTGGCTTGGACGACAAAGGCATTTGCACCGTGGATGCCGATGGCGTGGCGCTGGCGGCGATTCAGGGGTTGAACCAGAAGCTCGAAGAGCAACTCGCGCGAAAGGACGGCGAGATTCGGGAGCTTAAAGCGGCGGTGGCAGACCTGACACAAATGATCAGTAGGCTCAATCTGCCGACTCCGCCACCATCCAGATAAATCTTGGGACGGAAACTTATCAAAATAAAATCCATTGCTAAATTCATCACGCTCACAGTGATAGTGGGCTTGTCTCGCGCTGCGGCTCAGGGCAGCCGGTTCACCTATCAAGGCCGTCTCACCGACGGCGGCGTTCGGGCTACCGGATCGGAGGCAGCGGACAATCAGGCCGGGGGGTCGGGCCTGGACTGACTCATAAACTCAAGCGTCTCGATCCGCCGGATGTAGGGATGTGGTCCGCGCTCAAAGGTCTCCGCGCAAAGCGGGCAACAGAGCGCGACCATCCAGGCGCCATGCTTGATGCGGGCGAACCATTTGCCGCCGGTGATGGCTTTTTCGCAGACGGCGCACTGGACGTATTCGCAGTCGAGGTTGCTCGCGTCGTAGTTGCTCACAATCGTTCTTTTCTTTCTTTGAGAGTTTGCCGGGCCGCTAGCAGGCTCGGCAACGTCGATCGCTCATTCTCTGGCTGGCCAGCGTCGCCAGCGGACAGGAAGCGGAGAGGGCTGAGTCAGGCCCTCTCCGTCAGTGCGCCTTCGCCCATGGCAGTCACCCAGGAATCAGGAAGCTTTCCTCGTGGCGCAGCAGGCCGCTTCCGCGGCGCCGCACGACGCGCATCTCTGCATTAAACGACCCGGACTTACTTCTTCTCCTTCTCCATGCCTTTGGTCGCTCCGGCGCCGGGCTTGGTCGCGCAGCAGAAGGCTGATTCGTCGCCGCAGGCCTTGCAGACGTGCTTCAATTCAGTGTGCGCGCCCTTCCCCACCCCGACGACCTCAATGGTGCTGTTGCAGCCGGGACACAGATGTTTCTCGCCGACGGTCATGGTCTTAATGTGTCCCTTGTCCGTCGTGACGTTGTGGACCACGACGGACTGGCATTTTGTGCAGACCATCGCCATCCAGTCGCCGGGTTTTAAGGCTTCGGCTTCCGTCTGCGTTTTGATGCCGTTCAAATGAAGGAGATGCGGGGCGCCCTTCATCTGCTCGGCGGCGCTCGCCCCGCCGGGCAGAGAGGCCGCGATGGCCACGGCAGTCGCGATGCCACCCACCATGATTTTTGAGATAATTGAGTGTGTCCGTTTCATATTTTGATCTTCTGTTGTCGCAGACGTTTTGTCTGCGTTTCGACAGCAACTTTGGAAGAATCCTTTCCGGCTCGCTCCACATGGGTTGTCCAAGAGTGACCATTAGTTGTCATCGCAAAGGACAACGATCGGGTGGTTTCCACGGCGAATGAAGCCGGCAGCGATCTCGTGTCCCCCAACAAGCCGTGGTTGCTTTTGGCCAACCAATGGTGAGCGCGCCGAGCGCCAACGGGGCAATCGTATGAGTATGAAGACGGTCCTGCCAACGCCTTCGGTCAGGGCGCCGAAAAGCAAAAGCGTGATCCTGGCGCTGCTTGGGTCCAGGATTTTTCGGGATTACAAACGCGCCTTCAAAGACCTCACCGGCATGACGATTACGCTGCGGCCGGTGGAAGCCTGGCCGTTGCCGCGCGACGCGTCCAGCGTGTCCAATCCGCTTTGTGCGTTGCTCGGACAGAAAGCCTGTTCCTGCCAGCACTGCCGACGCATTGAAAGGCGGATCGCGATGGGCCTGCCCATCCGACGGCCGGTGGCGGGGTGCGAGCAGTGCCATTGCGGCGCGGCCATCCCGCTCTGGCTCGGGCGCCAGTTGATTGGCATCGTGCAAGTGGTTGGGAAAGCGCCCGACCAGCGCCGGGTCGCCCGCCCTCGGTCGAAGCGCACCGCCGCCACGCCGGGAAGCCCGCGGCTGACCGCCAAACAGCAAGCGGCGGCGATAAGGCTCCTCAACATTTTCGCCAAGCAACTGGCTATCGTTAGCAACCAGGTGGTCCTGCAAACGCAGAACATCGAGCCGCCGCTCATCACGCGCGCCAAGGCTTACATCGAAGCGAACTGCGCCACCGACCTTTCCCTCGGCCAGACAGCGCGGGCGCTGAGCTTGAGCATTTTCTACTTTTGCAAGCTGTTCAAGAAGGCCACGGGCGTCAAATTCAGCGAATACCTTGCGCGCGCGCGGTTGGAGCGGGCCAAGCGCCTGCTGCTGGACCCCAACGTGCGTGTCAGTGAAGCGGCGTTTGAGGCCGGGTTTCAGTCGCTCACGCATTTCAACCGTGTCTTCAAGAATCTGCTCGGAGCTTCTCCAAGCGAATTCCGCAAGCAGGCGACGACTGGCTGAACCCGGAGGATTTGCAAGCCCGCTTTGCGCCAGCGAGGCGCGCTGGCGATGACGCAAACCGAACGTCGCTGCGCTCGATTTGGGTTGCGATCAATTTGATTTGCGCCGCCGCGGCCGCGGCCCGCGCCGTGGTTTCCTCGAGCCGCGCCCGCGCCGTTTGGACCGCGCAGCGGCGTCGCGTGAGTTCTTCCGAACTGATGGCGCGCGGGTCGGGAAGGCTCTCGGCAAATTTGAGTTGCCGGGTGACATCATCGAGCAGGGCCGGCGCGGCATCGTTCCTGACTTCGTTGCTCGCATTCATTTCATCTTCTCGTTTCTCCGGTTCGTCTTCACACTTCCGTGACTACGCCTTCCTCACTTGCCAGGAGCCATTGGCGGCGTTTGTTCCCTGGCCTTGGCCGAGTAAAGGAGGAATTTGAACGGGTCTGTATTCTGGTACTGCTCCATGAGCTTGAGATAGATAAGCCGCCCGGCTTTGGCTACGGACTTGCTTTGCGCGAACCTGCCTCCGGACGATTCCAACAGCGACGCCGCCAATTCGTATTTACCGTCGTTGACCATGCGTTGCAATGCCTTGGCGACCCGCCTTTCGGAAACCCCGAGGTAATCCACCACGATTTCCGCGCGGTCCGTGTGGCTGATGTGGGTGATTCCTTGGAGGTCCGCCTGCCAGTAGCCGACGTTCTGGTCGTAAAGACGGTCAATGACGTGTTCGCGCATGATCAAATAGGGGAGGTGCGCGTCGGGATGGCTAGCGAGCAAATCCGGAGGAATCAGATTTGCCTGTTGAATCACAGCATTCTCATCGCCGCGGCGGATCGCGCTCAATACCTCGTCGCGCAGCCAGACCAGGTCGGTTTTGAGGTGCCCCAGCATGGCCGACGACGCGAAATTCTGCGTAAGCGGCTCGTGGCCGTGCAAGATATATTGCGGGTGTTTCTCCACGACGACATCGATTGCCTCGAACAACCCCTGCAGATCGCCCTCCTCGACGAACGGCGCGCCGAGATAAGGCATGATGAAATCGCCGACGAACAGAACCCCCTGGTCCGGCAGCTCGATGAACATCGCATCCGGCGTTTCTCCTCCCCGCACCGGGATAAGCCCGATGCGCGTTCCGCCGATCTTCAACTCTGTGGGATGATCAATGGTCACATCCGGCTTGAAGCTGCGCACATCATCCAGGTTGAAGCGCTCGCCGAAGAAATGTTTGCCGAGAATCCCAGGCGCATTGAGTTCGCGCGCCAGCTCTTCGTGGTAATTGCTCCGGGCATAGAAACGCAGATTCGGATTCAAGGCGCGGAAATACGCGTGTCCGCCAACGTGGTCCCAATGAGCGTGGGTAATGAAGATGGTCGTCAATTGGGGCAGGCCAGGGGCCTGCGCCCGCAGCGCCTCGTAGGCGGCCTGGGCGGAGTCCGGCCGCGTACCGGCGTCAATGCCGATGAGCTCTCGCCCATCCTCGGAGACCACGAAATAATATTCGGTGAACTCAAAACCTGAGAGGACATAAACCCGGCCCGGCACGATTTCGGCAATGCGTCGCGGAGAAAAGGCATGCCCGGACGCAAGGTCTTCGGAGAAAGGAGTGGTCAGCACAATCGGTCGGCTCAGGTCCGTGTAGCCGCTCCGGCGCAGAAACGCCTGAGCTTTGGCCTGTTCGCCGCCGGCGCTGGCGAGCTTTGCCAGTTGGTAATGGACCTCCCGCAGCCACGCCGGGTGCGGCGCCTTTGCAACGTTCTCGACGCACCATTCCAACTCCTGCTTGGCCGCCTTCCGCTGGTAGAAGCGGCTGGGAAGCTGGGCGTGAACCATGCCGGCAATCCAGTTCACAACGAAGACTTGCCCGCCGGAGAGCTGCCTGGCTCGTTCCAGCGTGGCGATGGTCTCTTTCACCCAACCGATTCGGCGCACCAGCGGGACCGCCGACGCATGCTGAGCTCGTAACAAACCGATCGCGCTCAGATACAAAGCCCTTTGAACATCCGTCAAGCGGGGGTCGAATTCCCTTAGCCGCGCCGAGAAAAACTCCACGCCCTCAACCTGCCGATTGGCGCTGGCATACTGCGCCATCAGCAGAAACAGCAACTGCGGGTCTTGCGGCGGAGCGGCCTGATTCACGGCTTTCAGGTATTCCAGGTCCGGACGATGCGAGGCGGAGGAAGAGTTCGTCCCATTCGCGCCGAGGGGCGGCACGGCGGTGAAACAGATACTGAGCAGTACGACAATAACCGGTTTTAATTTTTTGTGATTCATAGATAGATCCAAGTTCAGGCGAGCACTGGGATGCCGATCGATTTGGCCCGGTCGGCCGTCAACATTTTGAGCGCGACGAAGTTCATGATTCTATTGTATATGCACTCATTACAACAAAAAAATTAGCTTGGCCGAATTGCCGCGGTCACCTTTCGCAGTTGCCCAATCAACTGTTCCATTTCGGCCTGGCCAAAGGCCTTGGCTATTTTGGCCTGTGCCTTCGCCCAGGCTGGATGGGCCTTCACCAGGAGCACATGTCCTTCCTCGGTCAGTGACAGCTTTCTTTCGCGGCGGTCATCACCAGCCTCGACCCGAACCCATCGGCGTTTCACCAAAGGCTTCAGGTTGCGCGAAAGGGTCGTTCGATCGAGGCCCAAGAATTCCGAAAGCTGGGACAGCGTGACCGGTTCCATGACTCGGGCGACCATGAGCAAGCCGAACTGGGTGACCCGCAATCCCAAGGCGCGGACTTCCTCGTCATAGACCTGCATGACGGCTCGATCAGCGCGGCGCAGATTAAAGCCCAGGCAGCAGCGGCCCATTGTTTGACAGGCGGGCAGTTCGAGTTTGGGCGCGGACTGGTCCATAACCATAATGATTGCATATACATCTTTATGGGGGGAGTTGTCAAACGGTTTTTGCAGATTTTTTTGGTGCGACAAAACGGGCTCCGGCGGCCAAGGACGTAAGCGGCTGACTTCGACTCTATATATCATCTAATACATTTGATGATATATTTTTATTTAGCATGTGTACTGCCATTTTTTTCGCCAAATTGCCCACGGTGGGTTAGGAGCCGCGCGCTGCCTATGAGAGGATGGCGGGCGCATGTCGATGCAAAGCAAATGCAGCAGGCAGAATGCGGAATGCGGAATTGGGGAAAATTCCGAGTCTGGAATCCGCGATAAAGGGCTTGGGCGCAGGGTCTTGCGGCTGTTGGGGAGGAACCGCGAAATACGCGAAATATACGAAAGCAGCGGGAAAGTCACGGCTCGGCCTCTCCCCCAGCCCCTCTCCATCGGATGGAGAGGGTGGCCGCAGGCCGGGAGAGGTCCTACTGGTAGGGCGAAGCTCCTGCTAAGCCCCATTCAATCTCCGGTTGGCGGGTTTCATGGTCAACGTTCGTCGCCGAAGCAGGGTGGCAGCGGTCCGCCGCCCAAGCGGGAGAGGCTCCCTTACCGGTTCAAATTTCTCACAGTGAGAAATTTGCTATCTCCCTCGGCTGGAAGGACTTATGACTATGTCTCAGCTAACTCTTTACAATGCGGAAACCGAGGTCACGGCTCGGCCTCTCCCCCCAGCCCCTCTCCATCGGATGGCGAGGGGGGCCCTACGCCGGGAAAGTCACGGCTCGGCAGGAGCCTCGCCCTACCGGCTGGGGCGGCTCCGACTACGCCACATTGGATCTCCTGTTCGCCTGTTTCGTTGCCAATTTAACCACTCAATACATTCAACCACAACGTATTACATCAAATTAGTTCAGATTTCTCACGGTGAGAAATTTGAAGAAAGGAAAGATATTATGTCACATAAAGGAAAAATCGCGCGGCTGCCTTTGGCTATCCGCGAGCAACTCAACCGCCGTCTCCAGGATGGCGAAATTGGCCGGGACCTGGTCGTTTGGCTCAATTCGGTGCCGGAGGTC
>WNGL01000488.1_pt1 | contig 46651 bp, 34 predicted proteins | sample 5400591 | NCBI WGS metagenome assembly WNGL01 (sample SAMN13153377, study PRJNA577476) | soil metagenome | isolation source: 80 cm soil or saprolite under Garry oak tree replicate 1 | place: USA:California | collected 2016-06-15 | reverse complement strand
GTCCCGCAGTGGCACTGTTTCTCTTATGAAAATAGCCAAGAAGCAAGCAGGCAACAAGAGGATTACATTTTCATCCCCATGTGTGGCGCCGCGGCGACAGGGCAATTCCTTCTGGAAACTCTTCCTGCGCTCCTCTCATGAACCCGCAATTTGTTAGAAATATGTTAGAAATATGTTAGAAACATGCTTTTTTCATGTGAAATCACTTGACAAAACTTGGAAGATAATATATATTACTTGGAATAGGTAAGTGGTTTCTGGTGTTGGAGAGAAGTGGAGAGAGGAGTGACCGCACCGGGAACTTCCCCTTCCTCCAACAGTGACTGGGGTAAAGACAAGGGACAGATGGATGTATACGGATGACGAAACGATCTCTTGAGTAAGCGTAGGAGTCACGCACTGGAGCATGCGCTCCTGGAAGGGCAGACAACAGAATGAGAACTCATCGCGAAAGGAGTTCTACCGAGTGGCGGGTGCAGCCGCGTTCCCTGAAGTCGAGCGCTCTCCCTGCGTACTCCTTGCAGGACAGATTTGGAGGTGAGCATCTCCAATATGAGGCAGAAGAGAACGGAGGGATGCTATGCAGCGTGATGGTGAAGTGCAGCAGAAGAATGCACAACTTCAGGAGCATACCGGACAACCAGCACAAGGAGTCGAGTCGAATCACGCTGGGACCTCGACGCAGACGGAGCACCAACTTGCCGTTGAACGGCAGAAGGCTGAAGAGTACCTGGACCTGCTCCGTCAAACGCAGGCAGACTTCGTCAACTATCGACGGAGAATCAGCCAGGAGCAGACGGAGGAACGGACAAAGGCGCAACTGACAGTTCTCAGGGACCTGGTACCGGTTCTTGACGATTTTAGACGGGCCATGGAACGGGTCCCGCAGGGACTGGCTCACCACCCCTGGGTTGAGGGGATGCTCCTGGTGAACAAGAAGCTCCTCGCGCTGCTTGAACAACTCGGCGTACGCGTCATTGGAGCACCAGGAGAGCCGTTCGATCCGCGCTGGCACGAGGCGGTGGGGGCGGAAGAACGGTCAGAGATGCCTGAAGGGACGATCCTGCGCGTTGCTCGACCCGGCTATGTCCTGAAGGAGCATGTACTCCGCCCTGCACAGGTCATCGTTGCCACGGCTCCGCCCAGCGCGAGCGGGGGATCTGGGCAGCATCAAGATACAGCCGAGCGCTAACGCATGTTCATCCAGGCAAGGAACGACAGCATGGCACGTCTCGCTCATCGTATGAGGCGGGATGCATTGAAGGAGGTGGACGTATGTGGCGTATGTACCAACCAGTCATCGTGGCGGGAACCTTCGCCGACCTGGAACGTGCGGTCCGCGACCTCTGCGAGCAAATTGATGAGCTTGCTCGCCATGTGCCCGAAGAGGAGGACCGTGCCTACGCGGCGCTGGCGAAGGAGCAGCTCTGGAAGATGTACCAGAGCGCTCACAAGCGTGCTCTTGCCCGCACAGGGCTTGGGCGATGAACGGTTGTGCGTGCAAGCCCTTCTGTGAGGGAAGTGCGCACTGCTTCCGACGAACGAAAACGAATGTACGTGTGAAAGGAGGCGAGATCTCATGGCAAAAGTGATCGGCATTGACCTGGGCACGACCAACTCGGTCGTAGCGGTCATAGAAGCAGGCGAGCCAACCGTCTTGGAGAATAGCGAGGGGTCGCGACTGACCCCCTCCGTGGTGGCGATCACCAAAGGAGGCGAGCGGTTGGTGGGCCAGGTGGCCAAACGACAGGCCGTCACCAATCCTGAAAATACCATTTTTTCGATTAAACGTCTCATGGGGCGCAAGTATGATGATCCAGAAGTACAGCGTACTCTGAAGAGTGTGCCCTACAAGATCACGCGTGCGGCGAATGGCGATGCACGGGTGAAGCTTGCGGGTCGTGAGTATAGTCCACCTGAAATCTCGGCGATGATCCTGCAAAAGTTGAAGCTGGATGCGGAGGCCAAACTCGGCGAGAAGATTACACAGGCAGTGATCACGGTGCCGGCCTACTTCAACGATGCGCAACGCCAGGCCACCAAAGACGCGGGCACGATTGCAGGGCTCGACGTCTTGCGTATTATCAATGAGCCGACGGCGGCCTCGCTGGCCTACGGATTGGACAAGAAGAAGGACGAAACGATCGCCGTCTATGATCTGGGTGGTGGTACCTTCGACATCTCCATCTTGCAGTTAGGTGAAGGTGTTTTTGAAGTCAAGGCGACCAACGGCGATACGCACCTGGGTGGCGATGATTTCGACCAGCGCATCATTGACTGGCTGGCCGACGAGTTCCGCAAGGAGCAGGGCATTGACCTGCGCAAGGACCGCATGGCGCTCCAGCGCTTGAAGGAAGCGGCGGAGAAGGCCAAGATCGAACTCTCTTCAACGCAGCAAACTGAGATCAACCTGCCCTTTATTAGCGCAGATGCCAGCGGACCCAAGCACCTGGTGATGACCCTGACCCGGGCCAGACTGGAGCAGTTGGTGGGCGATTTGATCGAACGCACCCGCGGGCCGGTGATGAAGGCGCTGGAAGATGCCGGAATAAAAGCGAGCGATGTCAATGAGGTGGTCCTGGTCGGTGGGCAGACCCGCATGCCAGCGGTGATTGACCTGGTGCGCAAGATCTTCGGCAAAGAGCCCCATAAGGGTGTCAATCCTGACGAGGTGGTGGCGATCGGCGCAGCGATTCAGGCGGGCGTGCTCAAGGGTGAGGTCAAAGATGTGCTGCTGCTCGACGTCACACCGCTCTCGCTTGGAGTCGAGACGCTGGGCGGGGTGATGACCAGGCTGATCGAGCGCAACACGACCATTCCGACGCGTAAGAGCGAGCTCTTTAGCACGGCTGAAGATAACCAGCCGGCGGTCGAGATCCATGTGCTGCAGGGCGAGCGCGAATTGGCGCGAGACAACAAGAGTCTGGGCCGCTTCCGCCTGGAAGGCATTGCGCCCGCACCACGTGGTGTGCCGCAGATTGAGGTCACCTTCGATATCGATGCCAACGGTATTCTCAATGTGACGGCACGCGATAAGGCGACCGGGCGAGAACAGAAGATCACCATTACAGCCTCGAGCGGTCTCTCCAAGGAGGAGGTCGAGCGCATGGTGCGTGAAGCCGAGCTGCATGCGCAGGAAGACCGACAGCGCAAGGAAGAGATCGAGACACGCAACCGCGCCGATAGCCTGGCCTACCAGGCGGAGCGGACGCTCAAAGATGTGGGGGAGAAGCTCTCACCCGGTCTGCGCACCGAGGTCGAGGACAAGGTGAAAGCGGTCCGCGATGCCCTTGCAGGCAACGATCTCACACGCGTGCGTACTGCTGCTGGCGACCTGGAAAGCACCATGCAGCGCATCGGCCAGGAGATCTATAGCCAGTCTGGAACGGCTGCTGGTGGGGGAACCGCTGGTTCGGCATCTGGCAGTGAAGCTGGAACGGTTGAGGGAGAGTACCGTGAAGTCTAGCGAGGCGAAGTGTGGGCAACGAGGTCAGTTGTTTTCACGACCTCGCTGCCTACATCCCGCTTTCCCAGCGTAGGGAGGAAGGAGAGGCACCGATGGCCGTTGACTATAAAGACTACTACACCATCCTGGGCGTGGACAAACATGCGAGCCAGAAGGAGATTCAAAAAGCCTATCGCAAGCTGGCGCGCACATATCACCCGGATGTCAACCCGGGTGACAAGGCAGCCGAGGAGAAATTCAAGGAGATCAACGAGGCCAATGAAGTGCTGTCTGATCCAGAGAAGCGCAAAAAATACGATGAGGTAGCCGACTACTACCAGCGCTATGGACGATGGCCTGGTGCCTCGGGATCCACGGGAGCGAGAGGCGGAGACGCTGATGGAACCGCTCAGTATCGTACGATGAGCGAGGAGGACCTGAACGACCTGTTCGCAGGACAGTCACCGTTCTCGGATTTCTTCGAGACCTTCTTCGGTTCAGGGGTTTCGCCTGAAAGGGGAGGGCGAGCCCAGAGAGCAGGACAGAGGAGGCAACGTACGGCACCAGGACACGATGTCGAGTCGGACGTTGCAGTGACCCTCGCGGAGGCGTACCAGGGAGTGACACGTGTCTTTGAAGTGACAGATGCTGACGGAAGTTCGCGCCGCCTGGAAGTGAAGATTCCTGCGGGTGTCGATGAAGGTTCGCGCGTTCGCATTACCGGTCAGGGGGCGCAGGGGGCGGCCGGGCGTGGTGACCTGTACCTGCGTATTTCCGTGGTACCGGATCCGCGCTTCACCAGGGAAGGGATGACCCTCCGCACGCGTGTAGAGGTGCCGCTGGCGGCGGCGATGCTGGGTGGTGACGTCCAGGTTCCCACTCCTGACGGGCGCCGACTCCTGCTGCATGTCCCGGCAGGAACTGCCAATGGAACAGCATTCCGCTTACGCGGGCAGGGCATGCCCCGTTTGGGTCAGCCAGAGCAGCGCGGTGATCTCTACGCCGAGGTGGCGGTGGTCCTTCCCACGCACCTGAATGCCGAACAGCGCCGCCTCTTCGAGGCTTTCGCGCGCTCGCTTGGCCCTGTCGACCAGGCGACCACAGCAGGAGGAGGAAGCCATGGATGAGCAGGACGTGACGCAGATCATTCTCCAGCGGCCTCGCTTTTCCTCCTCGTATAGCGAGTGCGAGGCTGCTGCATCGAGTTCGGTGGGGATTGCCACGATACGGCATCTACATGCCCTGGGACTGATCGAGGGAATTGAGGTGATCGGTAGGCGAGATGGACAACACGCTGGTGCTGAAAGGAGACGATGACTATGATGAGCTTTATGGCTGCGACGACCTCAGATTCTAAGCAGTCGCTACTGCACCTTCCTCGTCGCTGGTTCCCGGGAAAAGAACAGCGGCCTGAGAATCAGCCGGGGAGTGGGTCAACATCGCGAGGAGAGAAGCCGAAGCGATTGGGCTTCTGGCTGCGACTCCTCTTGCTCATGTTCCTGGTCAACCTGTTCTTTTACGGTCCGTTGCTGCCAGCGCTTTTCCAGGGGCAGCCGAGCACGGTTGACCTGCCGTATACCAGCTTTGTGCAGCAGGTGGAACAAGGGAACGTCACCAGCGTGATGATGAGCGGCAACGTCCTTTCAGGCGCCTTCAAAACACCGCTCCGTGAGCAGCAAACGGGTTCTGGCAGGGGCGCGCTCGTGGCCTCCCACTTCACCACCTATGTGCCGACAACGGGCGACCCCAATCTGCTGCCCTTGCTTGAGCAGAAGGGGGTCGAGGTCCGTGCCCAGCCGGTGCAGCCGCCCTGGTGGCAACCGGCGCTGGAAGTGCTCTTGAACCTCCTGTCGGTCTTACTCCTGCTCTACTTCGGCGTGATGAGCTGGCGCGGCATGCGCCAGGTGCAAGACCTGCAAGGGGGAGGGCTCTTCGGGATCGGGCATAGCCGCGCCAGGCTCTACACGGAAGAACGCCCACAGACCACTTTTGCCGATGTCGCGGGCGTCGACGAGGCCAAGCTCGAACTGCGCGAGGTCATCGACTTCCTGCGCGACCCGCAGCGCTTCCTCACCATCGGGGCGCATATTCCCAAAGGTGTCTTGCTCGTCGGCCCACCGGGCACAGGCAAGACCTTGCTGGCGCGTGCGGTGGCGGGCGAGGCTGGCGTGCCGTTCTTCAGTAGCAGCGCCACCGACTTCGTCGAGCTCTTCGTCGGGGTAGGTGCCAGCCGCGTGCGGGACCTGTTTGCCCAGGCACGCAAGCACGCCCCCTGCATCATTTTCATCGACGAGATCGACGCCATTGGGCGAGCACGCAGTGGTGCAGGATCGATTGCCAGCAATGATGAGCGGGAGCATACGTTAGAGCAATTACTGGTGGAGATGGATGGCTTCGAGGCCCACGAGGCCATTGTCGTCCTTGCCGCCACCAACCGTCCCGACATTCTCGACCTGGCGTTGCTGCGCCCTGGTCGCTTCGACCGCCAGGTGGTGGTGGATCGCCCTGAGCGGCGCGGGAGAGAAGCCATCCTGCGTATTCACGCGCGCCACGTCCCCTTAGCAGTTGATGTCAACCTGGAGGAACTGGCGCGCGGGACACCGGGCTTTTCGGGTGCGGATCTGGCCAACCTGGTAAACGAGGCCGCACTGGTGGCTGCCCGGCGCGGGAAGGCTCAGGTGGATCGCCGCGACTTCCAGGAGGCGCTCGATAAACTGCTCCTGGGCGGCAAACGAGAAGCGCTGATGGATGAACGCGAGCGGCGCATTGTCGCCTATCATGAAGGTGGGCATGCGCTGGTTGCGGCGGTGCTGCCCGATGTCGATCCACTCTACAAGGTGACGATTGTGCCACGCGGTCGCTCGCTCGGCGTGACCCAATTCCTGCCAGAGGATGACCGGCGCAACTATCCACGGTCGTACCTCCTCCAACGCCTGGCGGTCGCCCTGGGGGGTCGTACGGCAGAGGAAGTGGCGTTGGGCGAGATCACGTCTGGCGCGGAGAACGACCTCAAGGAGGCAACACGTCTGGCGCGTCGCATGGTGACCGAATGGGGCATGGGTGAAAGTACGGGCGTAGTCGCCTATGACCTGGAGGGTGAGAATCCCTTCCTCGGCCAGTCCCCTACGGGAGAGCGTAGCCGCACGTACGCTGAGGCGACGGCACAGCGCGTCGATGCCGAGGTGGAGCGGATTATGGAGCAGGCCCATCAGCAAGCCCACATCGTGCTGACCGAGCATCGAGATGCGCTGGAGCACCTGGCACAGGCATTGCTCCAGGAAGAGATGCTGGAACGCGAGCAGGTCCTCTCCATCATTGCCGGTTCGCAACGCGAACCAGGCAGTCCATCGAGTGGAGACCGATCCGAGAGCACATTGGTCATGAGAGGAGAGCGCTAAGTTGTCAAGAGCTGGAAAAGAAGGAGGAAAGCATGATGAACCTTGAGCGGTTGACGGAGAAAGGGCGTTCAGCCTTGAGTTCGGCGAATGAGCTTGCACAACACTATAATCATAGCCAGATCGAACCCGCACATCTGCTGGCCGCCCTTCTGAATCAGGAAGGTGGCGTGGTCCAGCAGGTCATCTCGAAGGTCGGGGGGAGTCTGGCAGCCGCGCAACGCGTCATTGTAGAAGAGATCGAGCGCATGCCGCGAATCTATGGCGGAAGCGAACCCAGCATTTCGCCTCGCCTGCGTCAGGTGCTCGAAGCAGCCTGGAGTGAGATGGGGCAGTTCCATGACGAATACCTCAGCGTTGAGCATCTGCTGCTCGCCCTGTTCGATGCGGGTGACGAGGCCACGGCGCGTGTATTGCGAGCAGCCGGGCTCACGCATGAGAATGTGCTGCAGGCCCTTACCTCCATTCGCGGCGCACAGCGCGTCACCGATCAGAATCCAGAAGGCACCTACCAGGCCCTGGAAAAATATGGTCGCAATCTGACCAAGCTGGCGGCTCAAGGGAAGCTCGATCCGGTGATTGGGCGAGATGAAGAGATTCGGCGTGTCATTCAAGTGCTCAGCCGCCGTACCAAGAACAACCCGGTCCTGATTGGTGAGCCAGGTGTCGGTAAGACCGCCATTGTCGAAGGGTTGGCGCAGCGCATTGTGCGCGGTGATGTGCCCAAGACGCTGAAAGACAAGCAAGTGGTTACGCTTGACCTGGGAGCGCTGGTCGCGGGAGCCAAGTATCGCGGTGAGTTTGAGGAACGCCTGAAGGCGGTCCTGAAAGAAGTGACGAGTTCCGAGGGCACGATTATCCTCTTTATCGACGAACTGCATACGCTGGTCGGTGTTGGGGCCGCGGAAGGCGCAATGGATGCCTCCAACATGTTGAAGCCGATGCTGGCGCGTGGCGAACTGCACTGCATTGGCGCAACGACATTGGACGAGTACCGCAAGCATATCGAAAAGGATGCCGCGCTGGAGCGGCGTTTCCAGCCAGTGCTGGTCGACCAGCCCTCGGTCGAGGATACGATTAGCATCCTGCGTGGACTGAAATCACGCTATGAGGTGCATCACGGCGTGCGCATTACCGATGGTGCGCTGGTTGCTGCGGCTGTCCTCTCGAACCGCTATATCACCGATCGTTTCCTGCCCGACAAGGCCATCGACCTGGTAGACGAGGCGGCCAGCCGCCGACGAGTAGAGCTAGACAGCACCCCCAGCGAGATCGATGCGCTCGATCGTCGCATCCGGCAGTTGCAGGTCGAACTGGAGGCCTTGAAAAAGGAGACGGACCCGGCGAGCCGCGCGCGGCGTGCTAAGGTTGAGCAAGAGATTGCGAACCTCTCTGAGCAACTGCGTACCATGCAGCTGGCGCTCGAACGCGAACGCGAGCCCGTCGAGGAGATTCGCCGCCTCAAGAAAGAACGAGAACAGGCACAGGTTGCACTGGAAAGGGCTGAGCGCGCGTATAACTACGAAGAAATGGCACAGTTGCGCTACGGAACCATTCCGAAACTGGAGGAACGGGTCCACGAGCTGGAGTCGAAGCTCACCAGCATCCAGGGAGCACGCATGCTGAAGGAAGAGGTCGATGCCGAGGACGTTGCCGAGATTGTCTCCAAGTGGACGCATATCCCTGTCTCCAGGCTCATGGAAGGTGAGGTGCAGAAATTGCTCACCATGGAGGATCGTCTGCGCGAACGCGTCATTGGGCAAGAATATGCGTTGCGCGTGGTCTCTGATGCGATTCGTCGTGCCCGCGCAGGCTTGCAGGACCCCAATCGTCCCCTGGCAAGCTTCATCTTTCTGGGACCGACCGGTGTTGGGAAGACTGAATTGGCACGGGCACTCGCAGAGTTTCTGTTTGACGATGAACATGCCCTCATCCGTATCGACATGTCCGAGTATATGGAGAAGCACAGCGTGGCGCGCTTGATTGGTGCGCCTCCTGGCTACATCGGCTACGAGGAGGGGGGCCAGCTCACTGAGGCGGTGCGCCGCCGGCCCTATAGTGTCGTCCTCTTCGACGAAATCGAAAAAGCGGCACCAGAAGTATTCAACGTGTTGCTACAACTGCTCGATGATGGGCGGCTCACAGACGGGCAGGGCCGGACGGTCGATTTCAAAAATACGGTCATTATCATGACGAGCAACGTCGGGACGCGCTGGCTGCACGAGTTTGATGGCCTCGATGAGGACGAGATCCAGCGCCAGGTCCGTCAGCGTTTACGTGAAGAAGGGTTCCGTCCGGAATTCATCAACCGGATTGATGAGATCATTGTCTTCCATCAGATCGCCCGCGAACAGGTGAAGGACATCGTGGACATGCAGATCAATCGCCTGCGTCCTCGCCTGGCGGAGCACCATATCACCTTGCAGCTGAGTGACGCTGCCAAAGAGGTGCTCGCAGAAATGGGCTATGATCCGCAGTTCGGGGCGCGTCCCCTCAAGCGCGTCATCCAACGGGAGGTCGAGAACCGCATTGCGCGTGCAATTCTGGACGGCACCATTCGCGAGGGTGAAGCCGTACAGATCGACGTGCAGAATGGAACGCTCGTCATGGTGACCGAGAGAACACAGGCACCGAAAGAAGCTCAGGCACACTGATGAGGAGGTGAGAGAAGAGAGAAAAGCAATAGTCTGCGAGCGTGTGAAACGTCTGTGATGTTTTCGCTATCAATCTGTGATGGCACTGTGATTTGTACGTGCTATCCTCTCTATAGCAATTAGCCAATTGGGGTTGAGCAGAATGGGAGGATTGTTTCATGGATATAATTGAAAATCGGACTTTTGATGAGATAAAGCCTGGCGATACAACCAGCCTTGTTCGCACATTAAGTAAGGAGGACAGCGAACTTTTCGCCGTCATGTCGGGCGATGTGAACCCCGCCCATGTCGATGAACTATACGCCAGTGGTGACCTATTTCATAAGATTATTACCCATGGAATGTGGGGAGCAGCACTGATCTCTACTCTTCTCGGCACTCAATTGCCCGTTCCCGGCACGGTTTATCTCGGGCAAACACTCAGTTTTCACCAGCCAGTGAAGGTAGGTGATACGATCACCATCACCGTCACCGCCACAACCAAGGACGCGGAACGTCACTGCGTCAGCTTTGACTGTCTATGCACCAATCAACGAGGTGAGGTAGTCATTAGTGGTAATGCAGAGGTCATCGCGCCGACAACCAAAGTGAAGCGACCGCGCGTAATCCTTCCAGAAATGCACCTGCACGAACACGGGCTCCTATACCTGCACCTGATCGACCTGGCGAAGGGGCTGACACCGATCCGTACTGCTGTTGTTCACCCTGTTGACAGCAATGCCTTGCTCGGGGCCATTGAGGCGGCCCAGGCCAACCTGATAGTCCCCATCTTGATTGGCCCTGCGAACCGCATTCGTGCAGCAGCCGCGGAGCAAGGCGTGGATCTGTCGCCATACACCCTTGTTTCGACGGAGCACAGCCACGCAGCAGCCATGAAAGCGGTGGCGATGGCACGCGCTGGAGAGGTTGATGCAATGATGAAAGGCAGTTTACATACCGACGAACTGATGCACGAGGTGGTTGATCCGCGTACCGGCCTGGGCACTAATCGCCGCATGAGCCATGTTTTTGTAATGGATGCACCTTTATATCCTCGACTGCTGTTCATCACCGATGCTGCCCTGAATATCTATCCTGACCTGGAAACGAAGCGTGACATCGTGCAAAACGCCATCGATCTCGCTCACGTCCTGGGTATTGAGACACCAAAGGTCGCTATCCTCTCGGCCGTGGAAACAGTGAGTTCGAAGATCAACTCCACCCTGGAAGCGGCAGCACTATGCAAGATGGCGGATCGCGGTCAAATTACAGGCGGCCTGGTAGATGGCCCGCTGGCATTTGATACCGCTATATCGCTGGAAGCAGCCCACGCGAAAGGTGTCGTTTCCCCGGTCGCAGGTCAGGCTGATATTCTAGTCGTGCCTGATCTTGAAGCTGGCAATATGCTGGCAAAGCAATTGGAGTACCTGGCCGATGCGCAGACTACAGGCATCGTGTTGGGCGCACGTGTGCCAATTGTACTCACCAGCCGCGCTGATAGTCCTCTTGCGCACAAAGCTTCATGTGCGCTCGCCCTATTGCTATCAGATAGCTATCGGAAGGCAAAAGTATGAATTGTTTGTAGGCAATTGATCAAATGGGGGCCGATAATGCAATTTAACAAATTGATCCAGGAATCTGTATGGGTCACAGCACTGTCATGCTGAGCGCAGCGAAGCATCTCGACGCCCATGCAGACAGACCCTTCGCTAGGCTCAGGGTGACAAGGCAACCCACCCTGTCATGCTGAGCACATTCGCTTCGCTCAGTGTAAACTCTAGCGAAGCATCTCGACGCCCAGTGCGACAGACCCTTCGCTGCGCTCAGGGTGACAAGAAGGGGCCGCCCTCGCCCTCTGGAACCTGGACCTATGTCTTAGGTTGATGCGTATTGGGGCCGATAAATCGGCGCTGGGCGCGATAAATCGGCCCCTACGGCTGGTTTATACACGTGGGGTGGAATTTGGGGGGGCGAGTTACCTGGTTTCTTCAGTGCCTTCGGTGGGTGGTCTGCCGGCCTCTCGTTGCTTTTTCAGGAATTCCTCGCGTGCTTTCTCATCAGCTATAATATCGGCCACTTCGTCTGCTATGGTTCTTCCTTCGCCATCACCATTGCCGCCACGTCTCTCAGAACCATTGCCAGTATCCAACACTTCGCGGGAACGCCCACCTGACTCAAATTGTCCGATAATACCACGTTGCTCCAGTAGATCGATGAGACGCGCGGCCCGAGAATAGCCAATGCGCAATCGGCGTTGCAAAAGCGAAATAGAGGCCCGTTCATATTCACGCACCACCTCTTCTGCTCGCTCTAACAGGTCATCCTCCAACTCAAAATCATCAGAGATGTGTTCTTTAATCTCCCAGCCTGGCTCTATCGGCTGGGGTATAGCGGTTGCATCTAGTTTAGTACCACTATTCATAGCTTTCATTTGTTCTACAGATTGCAACCGCCAGTAGGCCACCAGTTTTTCGGCCTCTTCATCGGCCAGGAACGAGCCTTGAATACGCTCCGGCCTGCCAGCGTCAGCCGGTAGGTAGAGCATATCACCACGACCCAGGAGACGCTCCGCACCGCCCATATCTATGATGGTGCGCGAATCGACCGCTGAACTAACCATAAACGAGATACGCGTGGGGATGTTCGCTTTGATTAATCCCGTAATGACATCGACCGAGGGGCGCTGCGTAGCGACAACAAGATGTATACCCGTTGCACGCGCGAGTTGTGCCAGGCGGCAAATCATCCCTTCTACCTCTTCCGGTGCCGCCATCATCAAGTCAGCCAGTTCATCGATGATGACGACAATTGCGGGAAGGCTCTTTAGCGTATTATCGCCACGAGCAATCTTTTCGGCCCGGAGTTTGCGATAGCCATCAAGATTGCGTACACCCAATTGAGAGAAAAGGCGATAGCGTTTCTCCATCTCGGAGATGGCATTTTTGAGCAACGGAACGACTCTCTCGACCTCGGTCACGACAGGGAAGAGCAGATGTGGTATACCGGTATACATGTTGAGTTCGACCATCTTAGGGTCAACCAACAACAGCCGCACATCATCGGGACTGGCCTGTGTGAGAATACTGGCAATGATCGTGTTGATGCAGACGCTATTATGTTCAACCGCATATCCAACAAATGCATGATTCTCACTATGAACTTCAATGTTCACGGTAGGCGCTGTAATGCGACGAATAGAAACGATTTTGCGCCACTCGTAGCCTTGAGGGCAATCAGCGAATTTTTGATCAGAAAGAGGGCGTGCCCTACGCCAAGCGTTCCACTCAGTAGCAGCATTCTCACGATTCGTGGCTAGTTCTCTCACAGCACATGCCAACTTTTCAGCTTTTACGGTTGAACCAACTCGTTCTTTCCATACATCGACCATACCGCTAGACCATGACCACACACCTGCATGTCCATTATCTCTATATCTATACGTGCCTGTAATGCCAAGGCGCAAGGCAAGCTGACCAATCTGCCGAATAAGTGTAGGATTTGCAAAACTCACATTGACTCCGGGCGTACGACCTGGAGTAGCGTCAAACCAACCATCACAATCAAAAAATACGCGCAAAAACAAGGCAATTTGCTCGTCTGGAAGTTGGAACACCCAGGCTGGAATGCCCTTCTGTGTAGCAAGGCAATCTATTTCCCATTCATGTACCAAGCGGGCCACCGGATTTCCTGTGCCTCTCCCTTTGCGGGTAGTTTTTGAAATGTAGTAGTCTATAGGACCTTTACTCTTACTCGTCGAAAGCACTAACCTACAATCATACTCTTTCACTGCTCCGGCAACCAATTCAACCATTAAAGGGTCAGCATTGGTAAAGCGTGGTGTTCTCATATATGTTAAAGAGTCATACTGATTCAAGCTACCTTCTGCCAACAAGGCAGCGCACAAAATAACATCTGCGTCACTTCGTAAGGCTGTTCCTTGTTGCTGAATAGTAAGTGGACACAAGATAACATGCCCATCGAAATGAGGACGATTGCCACATACTCGCAAATCTTTCGCTTGAACCCATCCAGGATTAATGGTGCGAGTACGCCTCATTGCTTTACCATTAGGTTGACGACCGACGTGTTGGTCTTCGTTAAGACAAGCCGCCCATAGTGGATGTTCTCCAGTACGACGGAGTATTATTCCATTATCAAGTTTGATCTCAAAAACATCCTGAACACCATTTTCTGTAAAGGTAGCAGGTACAGAAATTTGCTGCATTGTTTGAGTATCAATGACACCTATTACCTGCGCACTTTGACCTATCAACTCTTGCGCCTTGACAACTCGTCCATCAGCTAAGAAGACTGGCTCATTATATGCTAAGCACTTGCCGGAGCCGGTGGCACCAGCAATCAGCAAGTGAGGCATCCGAGCGAGATCGCTAACACGAACGGCGCCAGCAACGTCTTTTCCCAGGGCGATAGCCAGTTTGGATTTTGCCTTTGCCGCGTGGTACTCTTTACTCTCGAGGACTTCACGCAACGTGACGAGGCGGCTATTTTTGTTGGGTATCTCGACACCAACATATGGACGCCCAGGAACAGGAGCCTCCATACGGATAGTTTTAGCCTCCAGCACCAGCGCCAGGTCGTTTTGGAGCGCCATGATACGGCTCACCCTTGTACGCGCCTCATACACGATGTTACCGCCAGCATCCCTAACTGGAACCAATTTGCCCTGAGCATCTGGCTTCATTTCCATCTTACCAGTTGGACGAATGCCAAAACGGATTACTGTTGGGCCGATACTGATGTCTTCTTGCTTGACCTCAGCCTCGACACGGAAACTGCGTAAGGTGTCCTGGATAGTCTTTGCCAGCGTGGACGTATCGTCGCCTAACATCAGCAATTTGACTTCTTCAGGATTGTTGAGCATTGTCGTATCAGGGAGTTTCCAGGAAGACGCTTTCATAGTATCTTCTGCCTGGCCGTAAAACTTTGGTTGGTTCTTCTTTAGAGGATTGGGTGCAAGCGATTCCATCGTTGGATATTTTTTCTCAGCATTTTTGCCAGCCGCCTGGTTAAAAGGCAAGGGCTGCTGGTTCACCCCTTGTATCGCGTCATTATGCTCCGCGGGATCGAGTGGAAGGGCAGGAAGCGGCCCACGTGGAACGCGGCTGATACGCTGCTTATGGATGTTTATGTCATTGAGAGGATCATCTTCGTCTCCAAAATCAGCTTCAAATACGATGATTTGCTGGTCATCTTGCTCCACATCAGCAGGAGGCGCCGACCCTGGTTGACCATTTGCAGATGAAGATGACGTGCTGCCAGCGCTGCCACTGCCATAGCGACTGAAGCGTGGACGCTGACCCAGGAACGGAGAAGGTCCTGAAGTATTGTTGGGTGACGCACCTCTCTGTCCAGTTGCGCCAATACCACGAAAAGCACGAGTGATGTACATGAAATGCCCTAAAGTGATCTGGAAGGTCACGATGGTAACAATGCCAAATAGACCGATTAGCAAGACATGTCCAGCTACAGGGGGCCAACCCAATAAGGGACGCACGAGCAATGCGCCCAGAAATCCAGCTGTGGTACCGCCCAAAAGTAATTGACTTTCCACGAGGAGAAGCAGCCAGAGCACTACCAGACCGACTATCGTCGTCCAACGAATAAATTTTTTATTCTGTATGCCTTCAATTACATATGCGACGGCAAAGGCGATAAGTCCAATGGAGAGCAGAAAGGCTGACCAACCAAATAGAGCAATAAAAGCTCCATTGAACGCAGAAAAGACCGGGGCAGAACGAAACACCGTCAGAGCAGCAAACAGGAAGAGCGCCAGGAAGAGTAATAGTATTCCCAGAATACGCTGCTGGTGATGGGGTTGCATATTACTCCAGGCATCACGTACTTTAGAGATAGCTCGTGAGTCCGCTGTACCATCAGGAGAAGAAACGTTGGCAGGTCGATTACCACCTGGTGATGGACTTTTTTTCTTGCGTTGTCTATTGCCTTGTGAGCGTTTTGAAGCTGATTGTTCCTGGCGACGAGTACCTTGCTTGTTCATTTGCTGATTGCCGCGAGCACTTTGCGACCCAACGCTTCCTACTACGTTACTTACCCGAGAGGAGCCTTGTTCTATACTCGGCCCCAGGCGATCGTTCTGTCTACCTGATTTCTTGCTCTGATCACTACCTGCCATGCTGGTTTCCTCCTTCTTAATAGATTTCAGAGACACCAGTATCATAATAGCGCATATGTTCCAGAGAAGCAATAGGATCAAGGATGTTTTGTGCTACTGCGGGTTTTCACAGACTGCGCCTGTGAAAACCCGCAGCATGAAAATTATACTTCCATTACGATAGGTAGAATCATAGGGCGGCGGTGAGTCTTTTCATAGAGAAACTCGCTGAGGGTGTGTTTGATTTTGTCTTTGACAAAAGACCAATCTGAAGCATGGCCATTCAAACCTATGAACGATTCCAGGACGTGTTCACGGGCGCTTTCTAGTAATTCTTCAGAGTCTCGCATATAGACAAACCCACGCGAGACGATATCAGGTCCGGCTAAGGGCTGACCTGTCTCCTTATCAACTGTAAGCACCATCATCAAGATACCGTCCTGGGCCAGAACCTGGCGGTCACGCAGGACGATCTGTCCTACATCGCCCACGCCAAGGCCGTCAACAAAGACATTACCGCAAACAGCATGATCCTTTACGGCAATGGTATCCGGGGTGACTTCAATCATATCTCCATCTTCAGCTACCACGATATGGTCCGCCGGTATATCCATCGAGTGCGCCAACTTCGCATGGAGCACGAGCTGGCGATATTCGCCATGAACTGGCATGAAGAACTGCGGTCGAAGCAGTGCCAGCATCAATTTTAACTCTTCCTGGGCACCGTGACCCGAAACATGGACATTCGAGATGGCCTGGTAAAAGACCTCTGCCCCCTGCCTAAACAGGTTATTGATCGTACGATTTACCATTTTCTCGTTGCCTGGAACAGGTGTGGCTGAGAGGATTACTGTATCACCTGGTTGAATACGCACCAGGCGATGATCCTGGTTGGCTATGCGGGTGAGTGCCGATGTGGGTTCACCCTGGCTACCAGTACAGATAATTACCACTCTCTCCGGTGGGAACTTGTTGATATCTTCAGCACGAATGAGCGTACTTTTGGGAATGTTCAGGTAGCCAAGTTCCACAGCCATTTGAACGTTGTTGACCATACTACGCCCCACCAGGGCAACCTGACGCTCATAGCGTACTGCAGCGTTTACTACCTGTTGCACACGTGAGAGCAACGATGCAAAGGTAGCGAGAAGGATACGACCGGGAGCATTGGCAAAGATTTTATCGAGTGAGTCATTGATAACACGTTCGGATGGTGTGTACCCGGGGGACTCGACACGAGTACTATCACCCATCATAAGCAGTACACCTTCGTTGCCGATACGCCCCAGAGTACCCATGTCAGCAGGCTTTCCATCGACAGGTGTGTGATCAAACTTGTAATCGCCTGTGTGTACGATAGTGCCTACAGGGGTATGTACGACAATGCCAATCGCGTCAGGAATACTATGATTCACACGGAAAAATTCAACGAGGCACTCTCCTAGCTCTAGCTGGTCGCCAGGAGTAATCAAATTGACGGTGGCTTTATCAAGAAGCTTGTGCTCTTTCAGCTTTACGTTGATCAAACCCTGCGTGAGACGAGTTGCAAAGATGGGTGGGAAATTTAGCATGGGTAAAACGTAGGGAATAGCTCCGACATGGTCTTCATGGCCGTGAGTGATGAGGATACCACGGATACGGTCTTTCTTATCGTTGAGGTAGCTCGTATCAGGAATTACCAGATCCACTCCAAACATTTCATCATCGGGGAACATAACGCCAGCGTCAATTATGATGATGTCGTTACCATATTCGACGACCATCATATTCTTTCCGACTTCCCCTAATCCTCCCAGGGGGACAAGTCGAATTTTTTCTGTTGTCAAGGTAAAAAGAACCTCCTAACTACACATAGGTGTGTAGCCATCATTAACACAAGATAACCCTCGTGTTTCTACTGTATGTTTTGTCTGCGAATATATCTCCACTTCTGTCTTCACTACAGAAGTTAAAGCCAAATTGATTAAAATCTATTATTCCACTATTAAGTGTATCATATGGAGGAGTAAAACACAAGAAGGGTGAAAACAATGGAAAAACCGCCTATGTGGGCGGGTGAAACGGCGATGTCCTATTTTCCCATAGGGCTGCCCCTACAGTATCGTGAGAGCTGAAGAGCTTAACGACCGTGTTCGGGATGGGAACGGGTGTACCCTCTTCGCTATAATCACCGGTTCACCTGCACATACAGGCGGTTCTCTTGACACGATGTATATTACTACAGGTATACGTAGTTGTCAATACTCAATTTTTCCGTTTCGCAAGGGATTTTAAGGAGTTTTTCTCTCTCATGACATTGCTACAAGGGTGCATTCTCTTTATCGCGGCGATACTTGGTGGTACGCTCAATTCGGTCGCGGGGGGAGGAAGCTTTATTACGCTTCCCTCACTCATATTCACCGGCGTCCTTCCTATTAATGCCAACGCGACCAGTACAGTAGCTCTCTGGCCAGGATCCGTCGCCAGCATATGGGCGTATCGCAGGGAGCTTGCTAAGCAGAGACGATCCATAGTCCTCTTGCTCAGTGGTACCAGCCTTATTGGTGGTGTAATCGGCGCGGAACTCTTGTTGAGTACATCACAGTCGACCTTCGTCAAGCTCTTGCCTTACCTGCTTTTGGTGGCAACAGTGCTTTTTGCGTTTAGTGGCCCCATTACGACATGGCTGCACAGCAAAGTTATACAAAAAAATCGTCAAGCGTGGCCTACGCTCATTGGTATATCGTTCTTGCAGTTAATCATTGCGATTTATGGTGGATATTTTGGAGGCGGCATCGGTATTCTTATGCTGGCAACGCTGGGATTGATGGGGATGGAGAATATTCATGAGATGAACGCTATGAAAACGCTTCTTGCGGCGTTTATCAATGGAGTCGCTCTGGTCATCTTTGTGATGCGAGACGTTGTAGCATGGCCACAAGCCATAGTGATGATTTTGGGGGCGATTATCGGTGGATATGGGGGGGCGTACTTTGCGCGCAAGATTGATCAGCGCTGGGTACGGGGGTTTGTGATTGTGGTTGGGGTGAGTATGACGATTTATTTTTTCCTTAGATAATTCAGGATGGTAGTATTGTATTGAATGCACCTGCATTCAATACAATACTACCATCCTGCGTACTAATGGCGAAAATGCCGCTTACCGGTGAAGACCATGGCGATAGCGTAATGGTTTGCCATACGAATGGCCTCTTCGTCGCGTATGGAACCGCCGGGCTGTATAATTGCGGTGACGCCCGCCCTGGCTGCTGCCTCGACGCCATCGGCAAAGGGGAAGTAAGCATCCGAAGCGAGCACTGATCCGCGTGCTCGCTCTGCCGCTTTCTCTACCGCGATGTTTACGCTAGCAACCCGATTCATCTGTCCAGCGCCAACGCCTACTACCGCGAGTTTATGTGCCAGGAGAATGGCATTTGATTTGACGTGACGCACAACCTTCCAGGCAAACATCAGGTCGGTGACTTCTTCCAAGGTTGGTTCGCGCTCGGTAACTACGGTATATTCTGACGCCACCTCTCCAACGGCATCGGGGGTCTGCAGTAGTAATCCACCGCTGACACTGCGCACGTCTGGGCGACCAGCAATGAGGAAGTGTGTATTGATGTTCACCGGTTCAATTGGACAGTGTGTCGCAAGTAGCCGGATGTTCTTTTTCTTGCGCAATATTTCCAGGGCCTCCGGCGTATAATCCGGTGTAATAATTGCCTCGTAGAATAACTGCGAAATCTCCTGGGCGGTGACTGCGTCAATGCGACGATTGCAGCCAATGATACCACCATAGGCTGAGATGGGATCACCCGCGTGAGCATTTTTGTACGCATCTACGAGGGTATCTCCGCAGGCCAGACCACAGGGGTTGGTATGTTTGATGATAACCACTGCAGGGGCAGTGAAACTGCTGACAGCTGCCAGCGCAACATCGAGGTCCAGCAAATTGTTAAACGAGAGTTCCTTACCATGCAAGACGGCTGCGCCAGCCACTGTAGGATGTGCGGCAACCGGCAAGTTTTCGGCCCAACGGTACAAGGCAGCACGCTGGTGAGGATTTTCTCCGTAACGCAGGAGCTGAAGGCGCTTTAGAGGAAGCGTTAGCTCTTCTGGGAAGGGATCGGCAGATGGTACGCGAAGATATTCGGCGATGGTCGTATCATAGTTCGCGGTTTGTTGAAAGGCGATAGAGGCAAGGCGCCGACGGGTCTCCAGGCTGACCTCGCCTAATTCATCCCACTCTTGCATCACAGTGACATAATCCTGCGGACGTACCAGCACAATGACGTGCTGGAAATTTTTCGCTGCCGCGCGAATTAATGTTACGCCACCGATGTCAATCTGGTCCTGCGCTTCGCTCAGGGCGGTATCTGGGCGAGCAATCGTCTCAGCGAAGGGATAGAGATTGACAGCAACTAATTCAATGGACTGTATTGCGTGTGATTGGAGCTCATTCATGTGCTCTGGCAGATCACGACGAGCCAGAATACCTCCTAAAATAGTCGGATGAAGCGTTTTGACACGCCCTTCGAGTATTTCAGGAAAGTGTGTGAGGATACTTACAGATTCCGCTTGAATGCCTTCGTTGTTCAAGTAGTTGAGAGTACCACTGGTTGAAAATATTTTTACGTCGTGCTTTTGTAGTTCCCGCGCGAATTCTGGGAGGCCCTCACGATTCGCGACGCTGATTATCGCCTGCATAACTTATCCTTTCCTGAAAACTACACCCACCATATGACTCCATATACAGTATAACCCATAATTGAGTATCTGCTGCGCTTGATCATGTGAAAGATAAAAAGAACAATCCTGGCAAATCTCCAGGATTGTTCTTTTTGTGTTAGGCACGAGCACTATTTACTCAGGCTTGTGCGGCAGCAAGGTCCGCCGTTTCGGCGGCTAAGATTTCGCTGATTGAGGGGCGACCAGGAAACTCTGTATAGATGCTGACTTTGCGTCTCGTACGAGAGTCGTGACCAAACTTGACGTAGCCGTCGATCAGCGCGAAAAGGGTGTGATCACGGCCCACACCGACATGGTCCCCGGGTTTAATTTTTGTGCCACGCTGGCGAACAATGATGGTACCGGCATTAACCAGTTGTCCATCAAAGCGTTTTACACCTAGCATCTTTGGGTTGCTATCCCGACCATTACGGGAACTACCCACACCTTTTTTATGTGCCATAATTTACTCTTCCTCTCCCTCTCCCTCTGCATTGCTTTCCGTATCCTCAGCATCCTCAGCCTTTACCGTACGACGGCGGCGAGACGTACTCTGCTCGGTATGGGTTTCAGTTGCTTCACTTACAGGTGCCTCGGCCTCAGCGGCTTCAGTTGCTACTCCTTCTTCCTCTGCGGGAGTCTCTTTGGCCGCGGGAGCATTGCCAGTGATGAGGCTTATCCCATCGGCAACGATATCATCAATAGTCAGGACGGTAAGTTCCTGGCGATGACCGCGACGATGGCGGAAACGTTTCTTGGATTTGTACCTGAAGACGACCAACTTTTTGCCGCGACCCTGCTTAACGGCAGTGGCGAGCACCATAGCATTGTCTACAAGAGGGGTACCTATCATCGAACCATTGTCATCCGAGATAAGCAGGACCTCATCAAACTTTACTTGTGCCCCATCATCGACCGGAAGCCGATTGACTTCGAGCGTCTGGCCTACGGAAACTTTGTATTGTCTTCCACCACTTTTAATGACAGCAAACATTGTTCTTTGTTCTCCTTATCCGTCTCCACTTTCTCTACATAGACTCCAGGCGGATACGTAGGAGGCGTTGGTGGAGGCCTTCCTTAATACAGTTCCATTGCCCAGATGTTATTATTTTCAATCCAAACCAGATACGAACGAGTTAGGCCAGCATTATGATGGCACTATCGAGCAGATCAGGCGCTTCGTGAGATTGAGCAAATACGTATGTGGAGCGGGTGTCCTCGCTTTATTCGAAGCATGAGGGGTTTTAACCACAAAGAGTTTTTTCTCTTATGTGTACACGATAGCCATGACATGATAGCAATGTTTCCTCAGCTTGTCAAGTTTTTACCCATTTTGCACCCCGTCCTCTTTTTGCCTTTGGTGGACAAGTTTTTGTACACTATAGTTCTGAATTGAAGGAGAGGTATTCCATCGCCTCATTTATACGTGTAACCGCACTGGGTGAACTACTATTCACAAAAGTAATAAAAAAGGTACAATGATGTCAAAGCCCTGGCTAACAAAGCGTGATTTGAAGAAAACGAAGGAGTATCAATATGAGCGGTCTCTGCGCGGTTAGCGAAGCAAGAGAAAATAATGCAATATTTCATAGCACTGCACGCTATCATACTGAAGCCAGATATGTTTGAAGTTTCTCAAACAAAATATGAAAGTGAGATTAGAGCACCTGCAAAATAGCACCTCGTATGAATTGACAGGAAAGTGGAAAGATAACTATTATCATGAGCGATACAAAATGCACAAATAGCGACCCTGTTCAAGCACAAACGACCAGTGAAAAACACCCGCGAACAAGCCCGATGGAAGCAGCTCTCGAAGACGTTGTTGTTATTGATCTTTCGCGTGTTTTTGCAGGCCCCTATTGTACGATGATGCTGGGGGATATGGGCGCCAAGGTGATTAAAGTTGAACAGCCCGGCAAAGGGGATGATACACGCCAGTTTGGTCCCCCCTATATCGCCGGTGAGAGTGCTTATTACCTGGGGCTCAACCGTAACAAGTATAGTATCACCATTGATTTCAACAATTCAGAACATAAGCAGCGGCTGCTTGAACTTGTGAGCACGGCAACAGTGCTGGTTGAAAACTTCCGCCCTGGGACGCTGAAAAAACAGGGGTTGGACTATGAAACACTGCGAGAGATCAATCCGGGCTTGATTTACTGCTCGATCAGCGGCTACGGGCAGGATGGCCCCTATGCCACGCGCCCAGGCTATGACTTTGTGGCGCAGGCGGAGTCGGGTATAATGGCGGTGACCGGAGAGGCTGATGGCGAGCCGCAACGTGTCGGTTCGCCGGTCGCGGATAATGCCGCCGGGATGTTTGCCTGTATATCCATCCTGGCCGCGCTCTATGTGCGCAAAGGCACTGGGAAGGGCCAGCATATCGACATCTCACTATTTGAGGCCGCCGTCTCCCTGCTAGGCAATGTGTCAGCCAACCACCTCATTTCAGGGGAAGAGGCGCCACGCCTTGGTAACGGGCACCCCAATATCGTACCCTACCAGGCTTTCCGCACGCGCAATGGCTATATCGTTGTCTCTTGCGGCAACGACCGGCTGTACCAGACGTTTTGCAGGCTGCTGGGCCGAGAGGACCTGGCGACTGACCAGCGCTTTGCGACGAACCCGCAGCGGGTGCGCAACCGCAAGCAACTGATACCGATTTTACAAGAGTTGTTTCTGGAACGTGAGACGGATGATTGGCTGGCGGAGCTGCGCGCGGCAGGTATTCCCTGTGGCCCCATCAATACTATCAGCCAGGTCTTCGAGGATGAGCAGGTGCTAGCGCGGGGCTTCGTGTGGGAGTGTAAACACCCAACGGCGGGGATGATTAAGCTTGTGGGGTCGCCTATCCATCTTGCGGAGACCCCTACGAGGTTGTATAAGGCGCCGCCGCTTTTGGGGGAGGATAATGAGATGTTTCTGAAAGACATACAAGGGGAATGAGTTTCCTGGGTGACCCAAGGGTCACCCCTACTACGAAGTTGCTGCTCAAGCCGGCTCGACCGTAGTAGAATGAGGGTTATTTTTTTGGCATCCCGGGAATGACGAAAATGTACGGTAAACCTTGTTCTCTGTAATAGATTGCTGTATACTTAACCTCGAATTTTAACCGTTTTATGCTCGTGCCTGGAGGAAGAACGCCTGTGAAAATTACATGTAAACAACAAGACTTGAGTCGTGGGCTTACCACAGTAAGCCATGCCGTCTCAAATCGTAGCACACTCCCGATCCTCGCCAATATTTTACTGGCGACCGATAACGATCGATTGAAGCTATCGGCTACGAACCTGGAGATTGGTATCAATTGCTGGGTGGACTGCCAGATTCATGAGGAGGGATCGACTACGGTCCCCGCGAAACTGTTCACCGACTTTGTCAATAGCTTGTCGCAGACCACGGTCGATATCACGGTGCCGGAAGACTCGAACAAGATGAATATCAAAAGCGAGGATAGCAGCGCGAATATCAAGGGCATGGATGCTTCTGAATTCCCGCTGATTCCCAGCGCTGAAGGTGGGGAGCCACCTGTGATACTGGATGCCGCTACGCTCAAAGAGATGATCGAAGAGGTCGTTATAGCTGCATCTGATGACGATTCGCGCCCGGTCTTTACAGGCGTGCTGGTACAGGTAGGGAACGAACAGGTGACGTTTGCGGCGGCAGATGCCTTCCGCCTGGCGGTACGTACTGCTCCCTTGCCCGGAGACGACACTCCACGTGGCGATATTCTGATCCCCGCGAAGACACTGAGAGAACTGAAAGGCATTCTGCCCTCTGAAGGGGCTGTACAGATGATTGTCACGCCTAATCGCAGCCAGGTGCTGTTCCACACAGACCAGATCGATCTTGTGTCGCGGTTGATCGATGGGAATTTCCCCAACTATCGCCAGATTATTCCCAAAGAGCATTCGACACGGGCAGTGATAGATACGAAAACATTTGCTGCGCGTGTCAAATCGGCGGCGTTGTTTGCGCGCGATAGCTCAAATATTACACGCGTCAAGATCAACGGTGGGGATGGCAGTGGGCTTGAGCCGGGCACAGTGACGATTGAGGCGACGGCAGAGGACCTGGGAGATAACGTGGGTGTGTTGAATGCCGCTGTTGATGGGCCTGAGCAGGAGATCATCTTCAATGTCAAGTATCTCTCAGATGTGCTGGCTGTGATCGGAACGCCTGAGGTGGCTATTGAGGTGAACGCACCAACTAAGCCTGGGGTGATCAAGCCGATTGGCCATGCCGATTATACGTATGTGATTATGCCGATGCATACCAACCGCTAGCGGTTTTGATGGGGCAGATCGTCACAGTCGTAGGGGCGGGAGAGGGGCGCAGTGGAGTGGGGACGCTTGCGTCGCCCATGGCGGGCAGGCGCTCGTAGGGGCGGGAGAAGGGCGCAGTGGAGTGGGGACGCTTGCGTCGCCCATGGGGAACAGGACGCAGGGCGACCCAAGGGTCCCCACCCTTTCTCCCTGCCACCCCCGCCCCTACGAGGCGAAGCCGCTTCCCTGCTCGTTTCACAAAATACCTACCCTTGAGGGACGCTTGCGTCGCCCATGGGGGGCAGGCGCTAAGCGGCAGGGGAACAGGACGCTGGGCGACCACAAGGGTCGCCTATGGACGGTTTCGCGGGGGTGGAGGGGCAGGCATTGAGGTTGTCGTCTCCCTGGAGACGGAGCGCTTAGGCATATGAAGTTTACGATTGGGAAGGATGCCCTGATTACCTGGGATTTAGAATGTACCTTTCTTTCCTCGCGCTGAATGAATTTCGCAATTATGGGCACCTTGATCTTTCCCTGGGACCGGGGCTCTTTCTTTTTTATGGAGAGAACGCGCAGGGTAAGACGAACTTGCTTGAAGCTGTTGGGATGCTGGCTACGGGTAGTTCCTTTCATGCAAGCTCTGATCGCGAAGTAGTGAACTGGTCCGCTCCTGACCATATTGCCCATTTGAAGGCTTCCGTCAAACGGCGCGAGGATGATGTCGAGCTTGAAATGGTTATCTTTGATCCCGCGCCGCCTGTCCAGGAAGGGGTTCAACCTCCACTCAGCACGGTTGCGCTCCCTGCCAATACACCACGTAAACGGGTCAAGATCAACGCTATCCCAAAAAAAGTGATTGATCTGATTGGGCAGATGAAGGTGGTTCTGTTTGCGCCGACGGATCTGCACCTGGTTGACGGCTCTCCAGAAGAACGCCGGCGTTTTCTTGACCGCTCCCTGTGCCAGATACAGCCACGCTATTGCCAGGCATTGGTGCAATACCGGAAGGTTATTACGCAGCGTTCGGCTTTGCTCAAACGGATACGGGATAACCAGGAGGACCCACGTTTGCTGGATTATCTTGACGAGAAGCTGACGGCGCTGGCGAATGTGCTTATCTTTGAACGGCAGCGAATGCTTGCCGCTCTCAATGAGCAGACCAGTGGTCTGCAGGAGACGTTGAGTGGTGGGCGCGAACACCTGCAGATTGTCTATCGTCCCTCGTTCAAGGTGGATGCCGCCTGGAACATGGCGGAGTCTCTGCAACATTACCGCACGCAGCTACGAGAGGTGCGCAAGCGAGAGTTGGCCCAGGGAGTTTGTTTGCTGGGACCGCACCGCGATGACCTGGAGTTTCTGGTGAATGGTATCAATATGCTGACGTATGGGTCACGCGGTCAACAGCGCACGACGGCCCTTTCCGCGAAACTGGCCGAACTTGCTTATATGCGCGCCTGTACGGGGGACGAGCCTGTACTGCTGCTGGATGATGTGTTCAGCGAACTGGATATGCAGCGGCGAAGACACTTGCTGGGCGAGGTGATGCGACACGGGCAGGTGTTCCTGACTGCTACAGACCTGTCCAGTTTACCAGGGGAGATTCTGGGGCAAGCGCATATCTACGAGGTGGTGGGCGGCGAGGTGAGGAAGGCTGGTTTGTAGGTGTTCAGGTCAGGCTCCTTTACTATGCTCGGTATTTTCTACCAGATACCGAGTTTTTTGCTGTTGATAACTCCTTATTTTTTCGCGGGATGATGAAGTGTTGCATCCTTTAGCGAGTTGAGCATGCAACAAGAACCGCTAGAAAAGGGAGAGCACCAAGTATGCGTAAAAAACCGTCCTCGCGGTAAAGTATCATCCGGCTACAGACGTTAGTTGTCTGCACGCTGTAGCAATGCTTTCGCTTCATTCATGGTAGGCAGTGATGGGATGGCTCCCAGTTGTGTGGTTGCCAACGCCCCGACTGCGTTCCCTAGACACAGCGCCTTTTCTATCACCTCTCTGTCCCATGTGAGGTCGCCCTCCAGTAAGCCTGCGAGCATGCCTGCGACAAAGCCGTCACCTGCACCGGTGGTGTCTACTGGCTGAACCGCAAAACCTGGTACGTGCCCTCCGGCTTGAGCCGTAAAATAGGTACAACCGGCCTTGCCTTGTGTCACGACCAGGAGCTGCAGATGATCATGCCACAGGGATCGAGCGGCCTGTTCCAGGGTGTGCTGGTCGCTGAGGAAGGTCAGTTCTTCCTCGCTGACCTTGATCATGTCTGCGTGTTGCCAGCCTTCGAGGATGCCTGCTCTCGCTGCATCAAGAGAGGGCCACAAAGAGGGCCGCAGGTTCGGATCGTATGAGAGCAATGCTCCGTTGCCTTTGGCATAATCGAGTGCTGTCAAGGTGGCACTGCGGCTCGGCTCGCTAATGAGTGTGATGGAGCCGTAGTGAAAGATGTGGGCGCGGGCGACGTAAGCCCGATCGACATCCTCCGTGTTCCAGAGCATATCCGCACTCGGATGCCGATAAAACATGAAATCCCGCTCACCGTCAGCGAGCAAAGACACAAAAGCGAGAGCCGTGCGGGCCTGCGTGGTGAACCGTAAGCCAGCGATATCCACCCCATGGCTTTGCAACGTGTCAGCCAGGAAGTGACCGAACTCATCATCGCCCACCTGCCCCATGAAGCCAGCACGATAACCGAGTCGGGCCACGCCGACTGCCACGTTTGCCGGAGCCCCACCAGGGGCTTTTTTGAACGCGGGAGCCTGAGCCAGGCTCACGCCAACTTCCGTCGAGACAAAGTCAATGAGCAGTTCACCGCAGGCGATGACATCCATCATAACAGCATTCAAGAGCGTGTCCTCCTTTTTGTGCAAAGCGTGTTTAAGGAAGCTTAGCGCTTTCTACTCCGGGTAGTACCGCTCCCTGGGTACAGGCCCTGTCGATTTGCGAACAACAAGTTGGGTCGGAAGAATCAGTGGAGATGCTTCTTCTGTGCCATCTACTATGGCAACGAGCCGTTGCACGGCCCCACGCCCCATAGCAACGCGGTCCTGGCGCATAGTTGTGAGCGGTGGAGTGGTATACTGACCGAATATAATATCATCGAAGCCGATCAGGGAAACATCGTCTGGAACGCGCAGACCTTGCTCCGTGAGCGCGCGAAGAATACCGATCGCCATGAAATCGCTTCCGGCAACGATAGCGGTAAAATCGCGACGCTCGGCTAATAGGACCATGGCCGCCTCGTAGGCCTCATCAACATTCCAGCCTGATTGACGCACCAGACCGGGGTCTGGAGCGATACCTGCCTGAGCCAGGGCCTGTTGGCATCCAAGCAGGCGCTCGAGACCGGCGAGATCGATGGTAGGCCCGGTCAGAAAGGCGATGCGCCTATGGCCGAGAGCAAGCAAGTGCTCAGTCGCCTGGCGAGCGCTATCTATGTTATCCGATTTGACATAGGTAGCATGACTCCCCTGACCCATCCAATCGATGAACACGGTGGGAAAGGCGGAAAGGATCAAGGCCTGCATGTGTGTAACAGATGCATGGAGCATAATGACCCCGGCGACACGCCTTGTCTGTAAGCTCCGCACGTAGTTCTCTGGAGAGTTGCCGCGCGGGCGAGAAGGTAACAGCAAATCGTAGCCTAAGGCAACCGCCTCACGCTCAATGTTTTCCACCACACCCAGGTAGAAGTAGAGCGACGTTTGTCCGAGATGCGCAAAGGGCAGATCGTATCCTTGAGGAAAGAGGTTAACGGCAATCACACGAGCGCGTTGTCGAACCAGGCTTTGGGCGACCACATCTGGTTCGTACCCAAGTTTTGCGATCGCGGCATGAACGCGCTTTCTCGCTTCTTCACTCACCTTTGCAGATCCATTGAGAGCGCGCGAAACAGTTGCACGAGATACGCCTGCTAACTGAGCGACTTCTTCGCTCGTAACCATACAGAATCTCCTAACCAAAATGCAAACGTGTTCATCTCTGTATCTCTAGTATCACATCATGCAAGAGGTTTTGTCAAGACTGCACGTGTTCACACTTTTTGGGTGTTTGCTCGGAACGGAAACGAACAAGTTCTAATAAGCAGATTTTTACCTGCAGTTAGTGTATAAAAAGTAATTTATGCGCCTATTCTTCTATTATCACTGTTCTAAGTCACGTGAATACATGAAACATCCCAATCTGATCACTTGACGAGGAACGAAAAGGATGGTATTATTCCTTATAAGGAGTGTACACGTGTTCATAACTGAACCGTATGGCTATCGCGCTGAATCGTTTATTTATTACCCTCAGTACGGTCGACGCGCGCTACATCTTGAATCGTAATAGTCATACCGCTTCACTTCCGTCAAAAAGAAAGAGGAGCACACCCTATAATAGAAACGCTCCCAAAGCACCTTTAGCACTCGCGCCGCTGATTTGAGCATAACATACTTCTTTTTGTACCTTTACACGGCAGAATTATTATGGTATTATTAAGATTAGTTTATGGAAACGTTTCCACTAGATCAGTTTATTGCATTTTCAAAATGTTGTCACCATTTGAGCGAAGCATGAGTTATTAGGAAGCAGATACGCTAAATTGCTGCAAGATGTTCCAATATGTGGAGATACTATCGTCATTCAGGCTGGACCGATGCGAAGGGTTCTCATCTTGCTGCTGTGTTACCCAACGGGTATAAAAGGTGAGGTGCACTGCAGTAGGTAACAACCTGTTGGGTGACATGTTCCAGCACACGCCCCGAGGGGGGATCAGATGCCGAAAAACGCACGCTACACCCTCGTCTGGTCGCATTCGCGCCAGGCATACGAACTGCATGAGGGGCAGTGCAGCGAAGTACTGGACATCGTCCCTGAAAGCCCTGCCTGGTCGGCGTGGGTGAGTCAGGTCTCCTCGTTCGCCTTTCATGGGAGGAATGGCTCTTATACTGCATGCAAAGAATGCAAGCAGCGTGGCGAGGGATACTGGTATGCCTATGCGCGAGTTGGGGGGAAACTGACCAAGCGCTATCTGGGCAGATGCATCGGTTTGACCCTTCCCCGGTTGGAGCAGGCCGCCCAGGAACTGTGGCACGATACGCCAGACATTCCGCAGCAGAAGGAAGGAACAGTAGCATCTCAACTCTCCCCTTCGCCTACCGATACGCAGGTGGAGCAGACATTCCTTCCCGAGCCGCTGAGCGAGGCGCGTGCCCTGTCGTCTACTGACGAGAAGCAGAGGCACTTCCGCTTCGACCTGCGAAGTAGAGCTAGCCTCGAGAGTGTTGTTGACGGTCGGAAGCCAGAGATCGAGCATGCTGTGGCTGCCGGTCTCTCAAGGAGCAGCGATCCTCTTGCTCCGCTTGCCAACGACACTGTCGTACCTCCTGAGTCCGCGCAGCAATCCCACCATCCAGCCAGGCGCCAAGGCGGCAGCCCTGCTGGCCGGAAGACCAGGCCGGTGTTCGCCCTCCTACCAGCTGATCCGCTGCTTGCCACCAAAATCCGCGTCCCACGACCGCGTCCACATCTCGTGCATCGTCCCCGCTTGACCCAACGACTCGAGCAGGGCATGGAGCGAGCCCTGACCCTTATTTCGGCACCGGTTGGCTTCGGCAAGACCACGCTGCTCTCCGACTGGCTAGCCTCGCGTGCCATCCCTGCCGCCTGGCTCTCGCTCGAACCACAGGACAATGAACCCGCACGCTTCCTCTCTTACCTGGTTGCTGCCCTGCAGACCTATGATCCCTACCTGGGTACGATCAGGCAGGTGCTGCACTACCCACTTCGACCTCCAGCGATGGAGACCGTGCTGACGCTGCTGATCAACAGCCTGCTGATACGGAGAGCCACCGCTCAGGAACACGCCGTTCTCATCCTGGACAATTACCATTTCATCACGGATGAGTCTATTCATGAGGCGCTCTCCTTTCTCCTGGATCACTTGCCTCCCCGGATGCATCTTGTCCTTTTGACCCGCGAAGACCCCCCGCTCCCACTTGCGCAACTGCGTGGACAAGACGACTTGCTGGAATTGCGTGCCACCGATCTGCGGTTCACGCAAGAGGAAACGGCCACATTCCTCATAGATGTGATGGGGCTGCCAATTTCGGCAGAAGAGAGTGCGCTCCTACAGGCGCGTACAGAAGGCTGGATCACCGGATTGCAGCTCGCCGCATTCTCCCTGCAGGGTCGTGATGATCCGGGAGCCTTCATCACGGCGTTCAGCGGCAGTCATCACTATGTGATGGACTACCTGCTGGAAGAGGTGCTGAATCGTCAAGGGGTAGTCGTCCAGGATTTCTTGTTGCAGACCTGCATCCTGGATCGGCTGAGCGCGCCACTCTGTGACGCCGTACGGAAACAGGGCGGGAGCCAGGGCCTGCTTGACTACCTGGAGCGGGCCAACCTGTTCCTGGTGGCCCTCGACGACAAGCGGCAATGGTACCGCTACCACCGCCTGTTTGCCGAAGCCCTACGCCAACGACTGCAGCAGACTGCTCCCGTACTGGTGCCGGACCTGCACCTGCGCGCCAGCCGCTGGTACGAGCAGCACGGGCTGTTCGCCGAGGCAATCTCCCACGCGATGGCGGATCCTGTTCCCCAGGCCGGTCCGTTCGTGGAGCCGCTCACGGGCCGTGAACGCGAAGTCTTGCAGTTGTTACTGGATGGCGCTTCCAACCGGGAGATTGCCCGTCACCTCGTCCTCAGTATGAACACGGTCAAGAAACACGTTTTGAACATCTATGGAAAACTCAACGTACGCAGCCGCGCTCAGGCCATTGCGAAAGCGCGGACGCATCAACTTCTGTAGGAGCAGTCACAGGGCGGGCATAGGCCCCCGGGCAGGGCGAGCACAAGGCATCGCCCCTACCATGGTACGGCTTCGCGCAAGCCGGGGTGTGCATGGCGGCACAAGGAACGTTTATTTCCCTTCACCCGGAAATTTCACTCTCTGTGTTATTCACCAACAGAGTCTTTGAAGGGATGGCTCCTGACCGAAATCACCTTCCTCTTAGCTGTTTCTTCTGCAAAAATCACCCTGCAAATACTCCTTTTGGGTACTGTCTTCTCCCCCTGCTGTCCGCTACGCTCTTCATAGAGTTCTCATGTGACAAGCCGTCGAGCAGTGAGTGTCATTCGAAAGGAGGAGCGATGACAGTCTACCGGATTCGTCTCAAAGAGCAGCTTGATCAACGCTGGTCGTCCTGGTTGGGCGGACTGATGGTGGTTCATGAGGCGAACGGGGAAACGGTGCTTACCGGCGAGGTGGTCGACCAGGCCGCGCTGCACGGCCTGCTCAGCAAGGTGCGCGACCTCCAGTTGACGTTAATCTCTGTCTCCCCTCTAGAGGCGCATTCACCATCCAAAGAGGAAGCAAAGGAGGAGAGCCCATGATGCGACAGCCTGGTGTTGTTATGGAAAGCCCAAATCATAGATATATCTCGTAATGCGTACCCACTTTCATTGAGGAGGTCAAGCATATGTATGAAATCGAACAAGATATCATCGACCGTGAAGAGCATCCTAAAAGCTCCGTGAAGAAGCCAAGTCAGCATCGGCTCGATGTGAAACCCATCTTCCAGGCGTATGGGTTCCTATTGCCCAGCTTCCTTGGCCTACTGGCCTTTTCGATCCTGCCCATCATTGCGGTCGCCGTCCTCAGTTTCTTCAACTGGGGGCTGCTCGCTCAGCCAACCTTTGTTGGGTTGGAGAATTACCGTACGATGTTTAGCAGTCCGTCCTTCTGGCATTCGCTGTTAGTGACCTTCGAGTATATCTTGCTCAACATCCCGATGCAGACGGTCTTTGCGTTGCTGCTAGCGTTGCTGCTCAACCAGAAGATTCCGGGCAGAGGGATTTTCCGTACCCTCTTTGTGGTGCCGTGGATGGCGACAGCCGTGGCCATGGGCATTGTGTGGCAGTGGATCTTCGATCCGCAGAACGGCGCACTCAACACCTTCCTGAGCATCTTCCACATCACGGGCCCGGCCTGGCTGTCCTCGACGACGTGGGCGTTGCCGGCTATCGCGGCAGTCAACATCTGGCAGTACACTGGCTATAACATGCTGTTCTTCCTTGCCGGCCTGCAGGGCATTCCACCGGATTTCTATGAGGCCACATCACTTGACGGGGCCAATTCCGTGCAGAAGTTCTTCACCATTACGCTGCCGCTGTTGAGCCCAACACTGTTCTTCGTGCTTGTGACCGACATCATTGGGTCCGCGCAGGTATTCGACACGGTGTACGTGATGACCAAGGGCGGTCCGGGCGAAGCCACCAGTGTACTCAATTTCAACATTTTTCGCCAGGCTTTTGAGTTCTTTCACGCCGGGTATGCCTCGGCGCTCTCGATGGTGCTGTTCATGATCCTGCTCATCATCACCTTGCTTCAGGTGCTGTTCTTCCGCAACCGCACTACCTACGACCTGAGCTAGCTGATGAACACATGAGAAAAGGAGGGAAGCTATTATGACCTCGGTAAGTACCCAACTCGCATCAAGCAAAGCAGTCGCGGTAGAGAAGCCAGCGAGAATGCGCTTTCGCCGGGCGACAGGCTACGTCATCGCCTATATCATCCTGCTGCTCGGGGTGGTTGTCTCGCTGTTTCCGTACTTTCTCGCGCTGACTACAGCGTTGAAGGCACCCGATCAGGTCTTCTCGTCGGCGCCGTGGACTCTGCCGAACCCGGTGACCTGGCAGAACTTCATCGACGTCATGACGAAGTACAATTTTCTGGCCTATGCCTGGCACACGCTGATCTTCGCCACAATCCTCACGCTTGGCCAGCTCATTTTCAGCACGCTTGCTGCCTACGCCTTCGCACGGATGGAGTTCCCGGGACGCGAACAGATTTTCTGGCTCTACCTGGCGACACTGATGGTGCCGACTATCGTGACGCTGATCCCACTCTTCATTATCATGCGCACATTCGGCCTGGTCAATACCTGGGTCGGCCTGGTCCTCCCGTTTGTGCTGGGAACGCCCTTTGGCATCTTCCTGATGCGGCAGTTCTTCCTCACGATCCCGCGGGATCTGGAGAATGCCGCGCGCATTGACGGGGCTGGGACGATGCAGATCCTGTTCAGAGTGATCCTGCCCTTAAGTCGGCCGATTTTGGCGACGCTGGCGATCGTCACGTTCGTGCCAGCATGGAACAACTTCACCTGGCCCCTCATTATTACGGATACTGATAATTTGCGCGTGCTCACCGTTGGTATCGCGGCGTTCCAGTCGAACTTTGGCACGCAGTGGAATCTGATGATGGCCGCCGGTTTCATTGCGCTCGGGCCGCTGCTGATCCTGTTCTTCCTTTTCCAGCAGCAAATTGTGCGCTCAATTCACCTAAGTGGGTTCAAATAGGGGTATCACGCCGGACGCGCCGGCAAGAGTCTATTCTCAAAAAGGAGGAGCAACTATGTGCTTCGATATTTGGCATGGACATTTGGGTACCATGCGACGTGGGTCATCAGGCGAAGGCGCTCAACGCCGATTCCTTTCGCGGCCTCTGGCATGGGTCTCGTTGGGGTTAACCATCGTGATGATGTTGGTGGGGCTTGCGGCATGCGGTGGATCAAGTTCGTCGAGCGGGAACGGCGTCGTGAATCTTACCTACGCACTGTGGGACCAGAATGAACAGGTCGGCTATCAGCAGTCGATCAATCAGTTCATGAAGCTGCATCCCAAGATTCATGTGACCATCCAGCAGACGCCATGGGCGTCATACTGGCAGAAGCTTGGTACAGAGTTCGCTGCGGGTAACGCGCCGGACGTGTTCTGGAATCACCTGGCCTACTACCCACAGTACGTGCAGCAGGGTCAACTCATGAACCTATCGCCGCTGATCAAGCAGGACAACATCGATATGTCTATGTACTACTCACAACTGGTCAATGAGTGGACGTATCAAGGCAATGTGTATGGGTTACCCAAGGACTGGGATACGATCGCCATTCTCTATAACAAGGATATGTTCCAGAAAGCGGGCCTTCCTGCTCCCACAAGCATGACCTGGAATCCGACAGATGGTGGCACCTTCCTGCAGAATGCGCAGAAGCTCACGCTGGACAAGAATGGCAAGCATCCTGGCGATGCCGGGTTCGATGCGAATCATATCAGCCAGTATGGGTATGTCTCAGAGAACAACGCGCAGGAAGGCTATTGGAACTTTATCGGCATGAACGGTGGCACCTTCCTGGACAAGAAGTTCGGTCAGAACTTCCTGTTTGATCAGCCACCGTCGGTGCAGGCACTGCAGTTCCTGGTCGATCTCGTCAACAAGTATCATGTCTCGCCCCCGGCGACGGAGACCAATAACAACGGCGGTGTAGCCTCGCAGTTGTTTCAGGGGGGGCACGCGGCAATGGTCGCACTTGGTTCCTGGGAGCTCAGCTCAGTTGCCCAGGGGACGAAAATCCCGTGGGGAGTTGTGCAACTGCCAGCCGGCTCGAAAGGCGTGATGAGCGTGTTTAATGGCTTGACCGACGCGATCTATGTGAAGACCCCACATCCGACGGAAGCATGGGAGCTGGAGAAGTGGCTGGGCTCGGCGCCGTCTCAGCATATTATGGGCAGTCAAGGCTTTGTCTGGCCAGGGATCAAGAGTGAGGACCAGACGTTCCAGCAGTTCTGGAAGCAGAAAGGAATCGACGTGAGCCCGTTCCTCACGGAGGCGCAGGGCGAGACGCTGACCTTCCCGATCACCTTCGGCTACAACGAAGCGTCTATCAAGATCAATGACATTTTCAATCAGATGTATTTGGGCCAGCTCTCGGTGCCAAGTGCGACGAGCCAGGGGGTCCAGCAGGGGAATCAAGCCGTGCAAGCAGCTTCCACTGGCGGCTGAAGAATAGCCTCTGAGGAACAACGGAAGTATCCGTTGTTCCTCAGAGACCTATTACTCCTCAAGGCCCTGTACTGCACTGGAGGTAATCGGGCATCGGGCAGATTATAATATAGCTAAAAGAGGCGCCTGTGATGTCTGTAGATTGGGGATGCCGATTGGAGACCAGGTTCAGTCCCAGAGCCTCTTATCGAAACCAGCGGAGGTAAAGCCATGGATGTGAATCAACAAGCCATTGCTGCCATGCGCGCCATCACGATTTCCCGCGAGTATGGAAGTGGGGGCGGCGAGATAGCTGCCCGTCTTGCGCGCCGGTTGGGCTGGCAATTGATTAACCATGCCGTCATTGAACAGACCGCGCGGGAGTTAGAAGTCTACGAAACGGAGGTAGAGAAATACGACGAGGAGTACGTCGAAAGCACCCTCTCACGTATCCAGAACAGGATACAGCAATTTGCCCCTAAAGCGTTCATCACGTCTGCTGGAGGGCCATCAATCTACACTTCACCTCCCCGGGCTGCAGAGACAGGAGCCTACCAGGATACCATGCGCCAGATCATCACAGCCGCGGCAAACACTGGTCACGCCGTGATTGTCGGACGCGGTGGACAGGTGCTTCTGGCGGACAAGCGCGATGTGCTCCACATTCGCGTGGTGGCACCCCTGGAGTTGCGCGTTGCCTATGTCGCACGCCGTGAAGGACCGGATCTGGATGCTGCCCGCAGGCGTGTTCAGGCGAAAGATCGTGCCCGCACACGCTACATGAAGGCACAGTATCATTGTCAGCATGAGGATCCGCACTTGTATGATCTGGTAATCGATACCGCCGTACTCGATCTGGACAGCGCTGTTGATCTCATCTGTCTAGCAGTGGAGCGCAAGGCGAGCCGACTTAGTTTGTCGGTGGAGGAGTTGGGACCGGCGGCAGGTCTGGCCCCTTATCCGGGCAGGCCTGCTGACTTTCGCGCGGCGGGACAGTCATCCGGCTAACGCGATGGACAAGTTTTCGTATGAAGCAACCGACCGTGCTAGTTGGTCTCAGAGGCCAGAATCTTGTTAGGACAAGATGTGATCGATGCGGTGTTCGCCCAGCGATCACCGCTTCTTCGTTGATACAGGCATCTTAGCTGGTACAAGACGATAACGGTAGAATGAAGGGAACGTTATGGGGGATATTATCTATGATGCGTCGAGCAGGTGTTGGATTCTCCAGATGGAAGCCTCGACGTACTGTATCGGGCTGAGTTCGGACGATACTTCGTTACAGCATCTCTACTGGGGACCCCGCATAGCTTCAGCAGAGGCCCTCGAGATGGCTCACCCCCCAGGATCGTCCCTGGTCCCGTTCGAGTCGGCGACGGGGATTTCCCGTGAGGAGTATGCGCCATGGGGGGAGATGCGCTTCAGTGAGCCGAGTCTCAAGGTGGAGTACACTGACGGCACGCGCGTGATCGAGTGGGTCTTTGAAGAGCATGGCCTCGATCGGGCAGGGGAGAGCCAGACGCTCTGGCTGCGGTTTCGTGACCGGGCGTACCCCTTCACGGTGACGCTCTACTACCGCATCTATGAGGGTCATGACGTGATCGAGCGCTGGGTCCGGTTAGAGAACAGCGGAGGGAGCGGTCCTGTGACCATCGAGCAGGCGCTTTCGGCGGACTGGCAGTTGCCGTCCAGCGGGCGCTACCGGCTGACGTATCTTCACGGACGGTGGGGGAAGGAAACGCAGGTTGCGCAGACCATACTGGGTCCGGGGAAGGTTGTGCTGGAGAGCCGACGAGGGGCAACCAGCCATCAGTTCAATCCGTGGGTGGCCCTCGATCCTGAGGCACGCGCTACGGAGGAGAGCGGAGAGGTGTGGAGCGCGGCGCTGGCATGGAGTGGGTCGTGGAAGATCGTGGTGGAAAGGACGCCGTATGGTGAGGTACACTGTGCAGGCGGCGTAAACGATTTTGACTTTCGCTATCGCCTGGATGAGGGCGCGCGGCTGGAGCTGCCGGCGTTTGTCGGGCTGTACTCAAGCGAGGGGTTTGGGGGGGTCAGTCGCGGCTGGCATGCCTATGAACGCGAACAGGTCTTCCCCGAGGCACCTGAGGCGGTGCGACCCGTGCTGTACAATTCGTGGGAGGCGACGGAATTCGCCGTCAATGAACGCAACCAGATGGAGCTTGCCGAGAAGGCGGCCGAGCTTGGGGTCGAGGTGTTCGTGATGGATGACGGGTGGTTCGGCATGCGTCATACTGAATACGCGGGGCTGGGCGATTGGACGATCAATCCTGAGAAGTTCCCGCATGGCTTGAACCCGTTGATCGCGCGGGTGCATGCGCTGGGGATGCGTTTTGGCCTGTGGGTTGAGCCGGAGATGGTGAATCCGGACAGTAATCTGTATCGCGCGCATCCGGATTGGGTGTACCATTTTCGTCACCGGTCGCGTACCGAGGGGCGCAACCAGCTGGTGCTGAATCTGGCGCGGGAGGATGTGCGGGCATGGGTGTATGCGACGCTCGATACATTGCTCTCGGAGCAGCAAATCGAGTTCGTCAAGTGGGATATGAACCGCTATTTCAGCGAGCCAGGGTGGCCGGATGAGGCCGGACGGAATCCAGAGCGGGTCTGGCTCGAGCATGTGCGCACGCTGTATGGGATCATCGATGAACTGCGCCGGCGGCATCCGCAGGTGGCGTTTGAATCGTGTGCTGGCGGTGGCGGGCGTGTCGATCTGGGCATACTGTCGCGGGTGGAGCAGGTGTGGCCAAGCGATAACACCGACGCGCTCGACCGGTTGCGCATTCAAGAGGGGTTCAGCTACGCGTACGCGCCGCGGGTGATGATGTGTTGGGTCACGGATTGTCCCAACTTCGTGACCAAACGGACGGTGCCGTTGCGCTACCGCTTCCACGTCGCGATGGCGGGCGCGCTGGGCATCGGGGGCGATCTCTCGCGGTGGACGCCACAGGAGCGAGAGGAGGCGCGTGGCTTCATTGCGACGTATAAACGGGTGCGCGCGACCATCCAGAACGGCCTGCTCTACCGCCTGCGCTCGCCGCGGGCAGGAAGTGTCGCGGCCTCGCAGTATGTTGCGCGGGACGGCAGTGAGGTCGTGGTGTTTGTGTGGGGGCACTCACAGCAATTCGGGGAGACACGGGTAGCGCTTCCGTTGCGTGGCCTGGAGGAAGAAGCGCACTATGCGGACTCGATAAGCGGTGCCACGTACAGCGGCGCATACTTTGCCCAGAAGGGGCTACCAGTGAACCTGGTGGGCGACTTCGACAGTCGCATGATACATCTGGTCCGCACAACGCCCGCTCGGTAAACGCGTAGTGCCTGCGCGCGTCAGGGGCGTTGAGTATTGCTCGGCAGCCAGGCAGCGCACGCTCGTCATCGCGGAGAGGAAAGGGCCAGGAGAGGAAAGTGAACAGAGGAGTGATATGGAAGCCGAAACTGCATTGATCAGGAATCCCATTGCGCGCCAGTATCTCGTCAACGCGCCGCAGCGCATGAACCGGCGCGAGGGCACAGCAACCTGTCCCTTCTGCGCGGATATCACCGGTGGACGGGTTGACCCGCAGACGCAGGTCTGGCTGCACCCGAACGACTTCCCACCGTTGCAGCCACCCATAGGAGAAGCTTACGTTGTGATCTATAGCCGCGATCACGATCGTTCCTTCACGCAGTTGAGCGTCGATGAGGTGAACGCTGTCACCCATCTGTGGCGCGATCTCTACACCGATCTTGCCGCGCGCTACGCGACGGTCATGATCTTCGAGAACAGCGGCGAAGCCATCGGCCAGACACAGCATCACCCACATGGGCAGGCGTATGGGGTCTCCATCATCCCGCCGACGCTGGAACGTGAGATGGAAACAGTCGTTCAGGATGAGGTGGCAGGGCGTGGCTGCCCATTTTGCCGCGTGCGCGCCGAACTTGCAGACGACGTCTATGAAGTCGCTGCCAACACAACATGGCAAGCATTCCTGCCGCCCTACGTGCGCTACACCTACGAAACCCACCTGTATCCCAGACGGCATGTCGCGAACCTGGGTTTGATGCGAGACAACGAACTGCACGATTTCGCCGAAATCTTGTTGCGTGTTATTCGCGGCTACAATGCGCTGTTCGACGGCGCGATGGCTCCCATGCCGTATCTGCTGGGTCTTCACCAGTTAGCTGATGAACGGTTCCATCTCCATGTCGAAATTCAGGCCATCGGGCGCGCCCCTGGCAAGCTCAAATACGCCGCCTCGTCCGAGTCCCTCTGGGAATTGTGGACAAATGATTCGCTGCCGTCGCAGAAAGCGCAAGAACTGCATGAAGCCATAGCAACGGTGGAGGCATGATGGAACGAAAGGGGGCATCGGTGCGGCAGATTGAGCAACGTGCCGTTCAGGCATACCGGGATCAGTATTTGGAGGAGCCTGTGTTCGTGGCCAGCGCCCCGGGTCGGGTCAACCTGATCGGAGAGCATACCGACTATAATGGTGGATTCGTCTTGCCCTGTGCGATAGACCGCCGGGTCGCCGTGGCGGTAGGACCTGGTGCTACGCAGCTCTACTCCGCCGACTTTCAAGAGAGACGCCCACTGCTTGGGAAGCGCGAGGGATCGTGGGCGGACTTCCCGAGCGGGGTCGTCTGGGTAATGAAAAAACGAGGCTATGACGTTCCGGCGTTTCGGGGTGCGTTTGCCGGAGATGTCCCGCTGGGGAGTGGACTCTCGTCTTCCGCGGCAATCGAAGCGGCCACCGCGCTCGCGCTTGATGCGCTCTTCCATCTCGGGATTGCGAAGAAGGACCTTGCCGTGCTCTGCCAGCAGGCCGAGAACGCGTTCGTTGGGGTCAACAGCGGCATCATGGATCAGTATGCCTCGCTCCTGTGCCAGGCAGGAACGGCGCTGTTGATAGACTGTCGCTCACTTGAAGCGGAGCCTGTCCCATTAGACCTGGGAGGGGCCAACCTCACACTGCTCGTCTGCGACACCCGGGTTTCCCGGGAGCTGAGCGCAACAGGCTACAACGCACGTCGACAGGCGTGCGAGCGAGCAGCCCACACACTGGGTGTCAGGGAACTGCGTGATGCCCACCTCCAGGACCTGGAGAAGCTCTCAGGCGAGGAACGCAAACGGGCACGCCATGTCATAACAGAGAATGCGCGGGTGCTGGAAGCTGCTCAAGCGTTACAGAGGCAGGACTTTGGAGCTTTTGGACGGCTGCTGTATGCATCGCACCGGTCCCTGCGCGACGACTATGAAGTTTCGACGCCAGCGTTGAATGCCTTTGTCGAGATAGCTGTTCAGTCAGCGGCTCTGGGGGCGAGGCTCACCGGGGCAGGCTTTGGAGGGTGTGCTCTTGCGCTGATCAGGAGTGAAGATACGGGAATGCTGGCACAGAGAGTTCGGCAACACTTCGAAGCATGTGGCTTCAAACAACCGGCATTCTATCCGTTCCAGCCAGCAGCCGGCGCGGAGGTCGCGACATGAAACTTCTCATTACAGGTGGTGCGGGATACATCGGGAGTGTGATGACCGCCCAACTGCTCGAAGCAGGCCACGAGGTCACCGTTTTTGATAATCTCTCGAAAGGCCATATCCAGGCTGTGCCAACGGTGGCTCGCTTCATTGAGGGCAATCTGCTCAATGAAGCATTACTGAATCAGGTGCTGACAATGGGATTCGATGGTGTGCTGCATTTCGCAGCGTTGTCCCTGGTAGGCGAGTCCGTGGCGCAGCCAGAGCGCTACTACCGGAACAACGTCTGCGGCACATTGAATCTCCTGGAGGCCATGCGTGACGCGCGAGTACCACGCCTCGTCTTCTCATCAACTGCCGCAGTGTATGGGGAGCCTGCAGAGATTCCAATTCTCGAGACGGCCGTTCCGCGCCCGACGAATCCGTATGGAGGATCGAAGCTGGCGATCGACCAGATGATTGGCTTTGTGGTCGCTGCGCATGGTCTGGCAGCGGTCAGCTTGCGCTATTTCAATGTTGCAGGGGCCAGCGGGCAGTTAGGAGAAGATCATCACCCTGAGACACACCTTATTCCCCTCGTGCTTTCGGTGGCGGCTGGGCAGCGTCCCGAGGTGCAGATCTACGGAACTGACTATCCCACACCCGATGGAACGGCGATCCGCGACTATATTCACGTCGAGGACCTGGCCCGCGCCCACATGCTCGCTCTAGAGAGCGTCCAGGCTGGGGAACATCGGATCTACAATCTTGGAAATGGCAAAGGATTCTCGGTAGGCGAGGTGATCGAGACGGCACGTAAAGTAACCGGACGGCCCATCAATGCTGTTCCTGCTCCCCGGCGTACTGGAGACCCACCCATCCTCGTCGCTTCCAGTCAAAGGATCCGGGATGAACTGGGCTGGATTCCCCGAAAGCCTGATCTCGCCACGATGATTGGTGATACCTGGAAGTGGCTGCAGGTCCATCCTCATGGATATGACCAGTGACAGGAAGTGGTAGCTTGTCTTGCCGGCCAAATTCATCTAATGCATGAAGTGAAACAAAACCAATGAGCATAACACAAGCTGAACAGGGGTCTGGCAGGATCAGGAAAAACCAGGGAACTTCGCTAAGAGGGCAGAGAAACCATTCGGTGTTGCTCTTTGTGAGCATAGTAGCAATCTATATTCTACTGGCATGGATCCACTCGATCGTGTATCCGTTTAACGAGAACCAGCATTCTATTTATCTCGCCGATGGATGGCTGCATGGGCACCTGTATCTGCACAATGTACCACCCGATACAGGAGACTATACGCTGCACAATGGTCATTGGTATGTGGCCTTTCCACCTCTACCTGCCGTGCTTTTGCTGCCGCTCGTGGCAATCTTTCACCTCTCATACTCGGCCATCATCAGCCTTGTCTTCTCAGTGGGCATGGGTATACTCAATATCTGGTTGATGCTGGAGGTGTTGAAGCGCTTCTCTCAGTGGCAGTCTGCAAAACTAAGATTTGAAGCCATTGCGTGGTTCGTGGCCCTGTTCGCGCTTGGCACGGAACACCTATATGCAACCATGCAAGGTGATGTGTGGTTCACCGCCCATATCGTTGCAACGACGTTCTTGCTGCTCTATATTGGTGAGACATTGCATAAGCGACGCCCGTTCGTTGCAGGATTATACCTGGGTCTCGCGGCACTGTCACGCAGCACAACGCTCTTCACTTTCCCGTTTTTTGTACTGTTGACGATTTCAGCATTCCTCGCCAGTCGAAAAGAAGGCATGCAAAGAACGCAGTGCTTGCCGTGGAAAGAGCTTTTTTCCTTTTTTGCAGTATTGGGGGTATTCATCGCTGGAATGCTGATCTACAACCTTGCTCGCTTTGGTTCCCTGTTCGATTTCGGCTATAGTACGATGAAGGTCAATATCTTTATCAGTGGAAACCTGCATACGTATGGTCAGTTCAATCCGCATTTTATCCTGACCAATCTGCGCTATATGCTACTTGAACCTCCTAACCTTGTGCCTCATCTCCCGTATCTGAGCTTTAGTCCACTGGGGACAGGCATTTTTTGGACCACACCGGCTCTAGTGTTTGCATTCCTGGCATTTCGGCACAAAGAGCATCGCTGGCTGGCAGCAGCACTTCTCTGTGCCTGCCTCTTGCCCATGGCTTTCCTGCTGATGTATTTCAATACGGGCTGGTACCAGTTTGGCTACCGCTTCATTCTCGATTTTCTCCCTTTTGTCTTGTTGCTGGCAGTTTTAGGAATGCGAGCGATTCCTGGGTGGCGCGAGAAGTTGCTGATTGTTCTTTCGGTGGCTATGAACATTTGGGGATTTGTGGTGTTTACTTTTTTTCATCCATAAGCAAGGAAAATATGGGAATGCCAGATGCCCAGATAGCATCTGGCATTCCCACTTGCTACATCAACAGTGATTGCTGCGCTATTCTTCCGCGAAGTCCGCGCGGAGCTTGTCTTCGTTCTCTTTGGACAGGTTGGTTTGAATGATCTCGAACTGCTGATCTTTGACGGCCTCAGCAACCTTGTCTACTACGGCACCGGTCTCCAACAGGAACAAGGCCGAGGTGCCTGGCGTGATCTTGGAGCGCACCTGGTTGATGAAGGCATCGTCAATGCCATAGTGAGCAAAATGTCCCATCAGTGCACCTACCGCGGCGCCTACCGCCAGGCCGAAGAAGGGGACAAAGAAAAGCAAGCCGAACAGCATCCCCCAGAACGCACCACCCAGTGCGCCGACCCCGGTCATGTTGGCGAGTTGTTTGGTCTTGGGTTTACTTGCTCCGGCAGGCCAGGTGAGGATGGCCCCATCATTAATCTGGATCAACTGTTGCTTTTGCAGGCTCTCTAGCGTAGAGAGCATAGTCCCGGCCCCCTCGGCCGTGGGAAACTTGAATACCAACAAAGTTGCCATGGTTACTTACTCCTTTCGAGCTGTACACGTACAAGTAGATCGCGTCCAGAAAGGTACGCGCTCTGGAGTGCTTAATAGCATGATTACCTAAATAGTACCGATCAATCCCTCGATCAGCAACACAATGCCAAAGAACCCCAGCACCGCTATATTATTGAACATGCATTGATTACACGTCAACCTCATCCTTATGCCCACGGGATGCGCAACGAGATGGTGCGCATCCCGTGGGTCATGGCAAAGGATCATACGCTCTGGTTCACGGACTCTCTAGGTAAAAAGATTGGTGTGCTTACGCCTTGAAGATCTGACCTCAACAATGTCTCAAGTTTGACCACTGTAGTTTGCGAACGTGGCGTAAAGATCGTCATCTGGAACGTAGGCGCTTCTGGAACAACCAGCATTGCACTATGGAAGAGAAGACGCCCAACCTGTGGGTGATTCAATTCCTTCTCGTGAGGATCGCACGACCATTGAATATCGTGCTGCGGCCACAAGTTGCGAAATTCAGGACTTGCTTGCTTGAGATCCGTAACGAGTTGCTCTGCCCATGCTTCACCGGCATGTCGATCATAGGTCGCGCGAAAAGACATTACGGCGTTTTGTATCGCTAGCTCCCAATCAACAAAAAGTTTTCTCTTTGCAGGATGCATAAAGATAGACCAGATGGCGTTGCGATCTCTTTCGGAGAGAAGAGAGAAATCCTCGAAGACCCGGCATGCACTTTCGTTCCAGGCAACCACAGTAAAGCGTTGATCGAGGAGATAGGCCGGGCTTATTCCGAGCGCGTCCAGCACTGCTTGCTGGCCTGGGGGGAGAAGGTTCACATCATGGTTTCCGTCCGAGACAGGAACCATGCCGCGTGCAAGCAAAAAGAGGTGGCGGCGCTCGCCTGCATCAAGTTGCAGGATGCGGGCAAGACTTTCAAGCACCTGATCGGAAACCGTGATCGCGCGACCCTGTTCGAGCCACGTATACCAGGAGACGCCCACGCCAGCGAGCCCGGCGACTTCATCTCGTCTGAGTCCTGGAGTTCGTCTCCTGCCAACATCTGGCAGCCCAAACTGCTTAGGGTGAAGACGAGAACGACGAGTTTTCAGAAAATCGGCAAGTTCTGCCCGTTTTCTCATTGCATCGCTCATAAAACCGTCACTTCCTCATGCATTATTTTCGCTATGAACCTGTTAGTTCCACACATATGATAACCACGCTCCTGGTTACTGCAATTCCGTGACGCTATAATTCTATCACACATTGGAGATGTGGTAGCCATGATAGAGCTGTCTGCTCATGGTGCTTTTTGAAAAGTTGAGATAATTTAGGAGGTAACTGAACATATGACACTATTCCACTCTATCGATCCACTCGTAACTGGCATCAGTGCTGAGGTTCTCGACGCGCAGCGGCAGGTCAACCAGTTGCTGACCCAATTCCCCCAGCCAGACGTCCTGACACCGCAGGGGTTGGCGCAACTCCGTGCTAACAATGCTCCACCCCAGCCCGCTCCTGAGCTCACCCCGTATGATGTCACCATTGCCGGACCCGGCGGTGACCTGCGACTGCACATCTTCAACCCAGCAGGTTCAGCGCGGGCCGTAATCGTGCGGATCCACGGCGGCGGTTGGGCCGCAGGCACCCCCGAGGACGACGAGGCGCTCAACGACCAGATCGCTCGGCGGTGCCAGGTGGCGATCGTCAGCCCCGACTACCGCCTGGTGCCGGAGTCGTCCATCTCCCACCAGATCGACGAGTGCGTGGCGGCCACCCGCTGGGCCGCGGCGCAAGCTCATGAGCGTTTCGGCACCAGCCGACTACTCCTCGCAGGCACCTCTTCCGGCGCATATCTCGCTGCGACCATCCTGCTCCGGCTCCGGGACGCGGCGGAGCCTGGCTTCACCTCCATCGTCGGCGTTCACCTGGACTGCGGCGCGTACGATCTCTCGGGCACCCCCAGTGTGCGTACCTCCACCAACAGCAGCCTGGTGCTCAGCCGCAGCCTGATCGACGGGCTGATGGAACTCGGCCTGCCCAGCGTGGATCCGGAGAGCCGCCGCGACCCATCGCTCTCCCCGCTCTACGCCGACCTGATCGGGCTTCCTCCGGCGCTGTTCACCGTCGGCAGCCTGGATCCGCTGCGGGACGACGCACTGTTCTTGGCCGCCCGCTGGCGGCTCGCCGGCAACCCAGCAGACCTCGATGTCTGGCCCGAAGGTGCGCACTCCTTCACCAACATGGGTACCCCACTCGCCACCGTGGCACTCGACCGCACAACCAGCTGGATCAGTGCCTTGCTCGACAGGACCGAGCAGGGGTCATGAGCTAGCACACACATGGAACGACCTCGACGACCTGATTAGCTCATGCAAAAAGATGGAGAGGGCAATGATTCACATAACCACCAATAATGAGAACGACAGCCGCAACGTCGCAATTGTGCGCTGCTTCCTCGACGAAGTCGTCAACGGCGGCCGGCAAGACCTGATCGACGAGTTGTGGACCACAGACATGGTCTGGCAAGGCGGCAGCCTTGGAGAGATCCGGGGCATCGAGACCTACAAACAGTTCATGGCCACCAACACCGCTGGCGCTTTCGCCAACATGCACCTGAGCATCCACGAGGTAATCGCGGCTGGCGACAAGGTTGTGGTCCGTTTTACGAACAGTGGCACACAGATCGGCCCGTTCTTTGGCACTCCTGCTACTGGCAAGAGTGCCACATGGCTCGGTATCGGCATTTACACGATCCGTGACAGAAAGATCGCCGGCGCATGGTTCGCCGAAGACATTCTCGCAATGCTGCTCCAACTCGGTACTATCACCTTGCCCACACAGTAGGTCGAGAGGTACAGCTCGTTGCGCATCCCGTGGGT
>WNGL01000533.1_pt1 | contig 46736 bp, 47 predicted proteins | sample 5400591 | NCBI WGS metagenome assembly WNGL01 (sample SAMN13153377, study PRJNA577476) | soil metagenome | isolation source: 80 cm soil or saprolite under Garry oak tree replicate 1 | place: USA:California | collected 2016-06-15 | reverse complement strand
CGGGGTCGGGTTTGGCGGCCGTCGTGCCCGCCACGCCCAAGCGGCCGCCCGCGAGCACGCGCAGGTTGAGCCCCGCCTCCTCCGAGATGCCGGCCGACTTGAGCCGCCCCGACTCGAACGTGACGGCGGTCTGCTCCTCACGGCGCCACAGGGCGTCGGCGCCATCGACCTTGCCACGCGCGCTCTCGAGCAGGCGGTCGATCATACGTCCCCGCCGATCAGCGCTTCCTCGATGCGCACGTGCGGCGCCCCTTCGGTCACCGGGAGCGGGAACTGGCCGCCTTTGCCGCAGCCGCCGCCCATCTGATTCCAGGTGAAGTCGCCCGCGATGTGATCGATGCGGTCGAGCGTCTGAAACAGATTCCCTGCCAGCACGACGTCTTTTACCAGCTCGGCGACCTTCCCGTCCCGAATCATGTAGCCCCAGCCGGCCGTGAACGAGAAGTTCTCCAGCATCGTCTGGCCGCCGAAGGCGCCGCAGGCATACACACCGAGCTTGATGTCACCGATCAGATCGGAGAATTGGGCGCCCTTCTTGCCCGGCGCGATGTAGGTGTTCGTCATCCGGACGATCGGCGGGTGGCGGAACGAGATGGCGCGGGCGTTGCCGGTCGGGCGCTCCCCCAGCTTCGCGGCAGTCTCGCGGGAGTGCAGGCGGCCCACGAGGATCCCCTCGCGAATCAGCGGCGTGTCCTGCGTGGGCGTCCCCTCGTCGTCGTACGGCAGCGTGCCGCGCAGGCCCGTGGCGGCGCCGTTGTCGCCCACGTTCAAGACCGGTTTCCCGAAGCGGCGGCCCAGCGTCATCATCTCCCGGGCCTGCGGATTCTCGTACACAAAGTCGGCCTCGGAGAGATGCCCGAACGCTTCGTGGATGAACACACCCGCCAGCTCGTTGTCGAGGATGACGGGATACGCGCCGCCGCGCACGCGCGGGGCATCGAGCAGGTCTACGGCGCGCTGCGCGACGACGCGGAACTTGTCCTCGTAGTTCTGGACGCTGTTCCAGCCTTTGCGCAGCCCAATCGACTCGAGGCCCTTTTCGATGGTGCCGTTGCGCCGCCCGATCGCGGTCCCGGACACGACGACCTCGGGGCGCAGCTGGTACAGCGACGTGCCTTCGGAGTTGACGTACCAGACTTCCGAGACCTCGTCGCGATAGCTCGACTGCGTATCGACGATGGCATTGGACACGGCGAGCATGGCGCCGTTGTACCGGTCGAGCAGCTTCTTCTTCTCGGAGAGTGCGACGCCGCGCACGTCGCCGTCCAGCTCCAGCACGGCATCGCCCGTCTGCGGTGCCGACTCGGCCAGCCGGATGGGCTCGTCGAGCCGCACGGCCTGCGACAGCTCGTGGGCGCGCTGGACCATCGCGGGCAGCTCGTCGAGCGACGTGAACGACGCGATCCCCCAGCCGTGGCCCGGGTTGAGCACGCGCACGAATCCGCCCTGATCTTCGCTGACGGTCGCGGTCTCGAGGCGGCGGCCGCGGAAAGCGACAGCGGAGCTCCAGGTGCGTTCGACGCGGATTTCGGTGTAGTCAGCGCGGGACTGTTTGATGCTCTCGGCTAAACGATCTTTCAACTGGTCTCTTTCAGTTTGGCGCGGTAATCGGGGCGGACCACGATCTCGCCGTTGACGATGACTTCGAGGTCCCAGGGCAGGATGATGAAGTTCTCGTTCTCGAGCGCGTGAAAATCCGGTTTATAGGTGCCGGTCTTGAACGACACCGCCGTCTTCACGGCGGCGGGCTTGAGATCGCGGACGGCGGCCAGCGCCAGCTTCATCGTATTCCCCGACTCGCACGTCTCGTCCACCAGCAACACGCGCTTGCCCGTCACGAGGCGCGGCGGTCCGGCGATCACGGATCCCTCGCGCGTGATCGCGATGGATGCGAAGTCCCGTTGCAGGATGCTGGCGACGACGGCGCCGGGGATGACGCCGGCCTTGGCGATCCCGATCACGACCTCGGGGTCGTACTCGCGAAACACTTTCAGGGCCAGCACGCGGCAGAGCTCGCCGAAGAACGGCCAATCCACTTGCAGCACGCCGCGCGGAGTCTTGCTCGCCGAGCGCACACCAGCGGAGGAACGGGGCGTGGGAGTGGGACGCGGGGGGCGGGCCATGGTTTGGGATTCTACATTGCCAGCGTCTGTAACCGCAAGCTATTTTCGCCCCATGGGTTTCTGGCGCCGCTTGTTCGGGGGAGGCTCGTCGGGCGACGACCTCCAGCCCCAACGTCTCGATTATCTCAACGAGGCGTTAGCCCTCGAGCGTCAAGGGGACTACGACGCCGCGCTGACGTCGTATCGGTTGGCGCTGCGCGATCTTCCCAACGACGCGCGCATTCTCCAGAACATGGCGATCGCCTTCACCAAGACGCGCCGCTTCGATGAGGCGATCCGTCACTACCGCCGCGCGCTCGAGCTGGACAGCGCGCTGGCCGGCGCGCACTACGGTCTCGCGTTTCTCCTCCTGCAACGCGGCGATCCTGACGGCGCCGCGCAACACCTCAAGACCTTCCTCGCGCATCCCCCCCGGGGACCCGACGCGCAAAAATGGATCGAGCACGCGACGCAGGCGCTGCAGGACCTTCGCGCCGGCGGAGGCGTGGCACCATCGCGGGCCGCGGAGGAGCGCCCCTGATTCGGACGTTGATCGTCTGCGCGCTTGCCGCGGTGTTCGCTTGCAAAATCAATACGGATCTGGAGCAGCCGGTGGCCATCGAGATCACCCTGCCCGACAGCGGGCGCGTCGAGGTGACCGACACCTTTCGGCCCCGTGGCCGGGCGCTCAACGGCGTGGGTGATTCCGTCCAGGCCCAGCTCTCCTGGAGCTCGCTCGATACCGCCACGCTGGCAGTCCTCGACAGCACGACGGGCGTCTCCATCAGCAAGGCGGTGGGGACGGCGCGACTGCAGGCTCGCATCGGAAGCCTGTTCTCCAATCCCCAGACCGTGACGGTGCTCGCGCGGCTCGACTCCCTGCGCGCCTCCGGCGCGACGCGCAACACGGTGTTCGTCACCCCGGTCCCGCCGGACACGGCCGCCGATTCCCTCTCCGACTCGTTGAGCGTGCAGGCGTACGCGCTCGCGGGCGCGATCCCGGCCAACCGGCGCGTCGTGTACGCGATCACCATCTTTCCGGACAGCGGTTCGGTGCTCACATTAGTGCCGAAGGACACCGTGTTCACCAACGCGGCCGGTGTGGCGAGCACCCGGCTGCGCCTGCACCCCGGCCCGGTACCCGATTCCGTCGTCGTCACCGCCACCATGCGGCACGTGAACGGCACCGTCGTTCCGGACAGTGTGACTTTCGTCGTGGAGTTCAGGCAATGAACCGAGGCACGCTCACCCAGCTGTTTTTCACCACGGTGGATCGGCACGCCGGGCTGCCCGCCGCGTTCCGGTCGAAGGTGGGCGGGGCCTGGGTCTCCATCACGCATCGGCAGGCGCTCGAGCGCGTGCAAGCGATCTCGCTCGGCCTCCGCGAATTGGGCATCCAGCCGGGCGACAAGGTCGCGATCGTCTCCGAGAATCGGCCCGAATGGGCGCTGGCCGACTACGCCTGCCTCTGCGCGCGGACGACCGACGTCCCGGTCTATCCAACCCTCACCGCGAAACAGACCGAATACATCCTGCGCGATTCGGAAGCGGTCGCGGTGTTCGTGTCGACGGCCGCCCAGCTCGCCAAGATCCTCGAGGTCAAAGCCAATCTGCCCGGCCTCAAGCACGTCATCGTGTTCGATACAGGCGTGCAGCAGCGGGCCGAAGGCATCGTGTCGCTCGAGGCCGTGGAGGCCAAGGGCCGCGCCGCCGCGGCCAAGCATCCCAACTGGAAGCCGGAGGCGCTGACCGCTGGTCCCGACGACCTGGCGACGCTCATCTATACGTCCGGCACGACCGGTGATCCGAAGGGCGTGATGCTGTCGCATCACAACCTCTGGTCCAACGTCCAGGCGGTGCTGCAGATGATTCCGATCGGCGGGGGCGATGAATGCCTCTCGATGCTGCCGCTGTCGCACAGCTACGAGCGGATGGTGGACTACACGCTGTTCCAGGCGGGCGTGATCATCAACTACGCCGAGTCGTTCGACACCGTCGCCGCGAACCTGGGGGAAGTGAAGCCGACGGTGGTGTTGTCCGTGCCGCGGCTCTACGAAAAGGTGTACGCGCGGGTGCTCGAGAACGCGCTGTCGGGGAGCGCCATCAAGCGCACGATCTTTTTCTGGGCGAAGCGCACGGGCGAGCAGTGGGCGACGCTCGCGCTCGCGGGGTTACCGGTTCCGGGCGGGCTCGCCATCAAGAAGAAAGTCGCCGACCGGCTGGTGTTCGCGAAGTTGCAGGCGCGCACCGGCGGCAAGATCCGCTTCTTCGTCTCGGGCGCCGCGCCCCTGTCGGCCGACATCGCGAAATTCTTTTATAGCGCCGGATTGCCGGTCATCGAGGGCTACGGGCTGACCGAGTCCTCGCCCGTGCTGACGCTGAATCCGCTCGACCGCATCAAGCTGGGCACCGTCGGACGCGTGATCCCCGGAGTCGAGCTGAAGATCGCGCCGGACGGCGAGATCCTGGCGCGCGGCCCCAACATCATGCAGGGCTACTACAAGCTGTCCGAGGCGACACGCGAGACGGTGGACCAGGACGGCTGGCTGCACACCGGCGACATCGGCGAGCTCGATTCGGACGGCTACCTCAAGATCACCGACCGCAAGAAGGAGCTGCTCAAGACGGCGGGCGGGAAGTACATCGCGCCGCAGCCGATCGAGATGATGGTCAAGCGCAACAAGTTCGTCGCCAACGCCATGCTCTACGGCGATCGCCGCAAGTTTCCGATCATCCTCATCGTCCCGAACTTCGACAATCTCGAGCGCTGGGCCCAGGAGCGGAGCCTCACGTACGGCTCGCGCGCCGAGCTGCTCGAGCTGGCGGATGTGAAGGCGAAGGTGGAGCGCGAGGTGATGGACATGCTGCGCGACCTGGCGAAGTTCGAGACGCCGAAGAAGGTCGTGCTGATCGAGAAGGACTTTTCGATCGAGTCCGGCGAGCTGACGCCGACGCTGAAAGTGAAGCGCCGAATCGTCGAGCAGCATTACAAGGAAGTGATTGACGCCACCTACGCGGCGGGGGACGCGATCGCCGCCGCGATTGAAGGCTAGCGCTTCTCGCCCACCCAGAGCCCGTGCTCGGCCGCCAGCTTGATGAGCCCGATCGGTAGTTCGGGCTCTTCGTTTTCGACGACAAAGCGGCGGCCGCGCAGCAACACGCGATGCGCCTCGACCAGCCAGGGTGAGGTGGCGAGATCGGCGCCGACGACGACGCCCCGCGCAACGGAAGTGCGGAGCGGCACTTTGTCGTTCGCGTAGATGAGCGATAGGGTGGGTTGCTCCTCCATATCCGGCGGCGGATTGATGCCGACGAAGTGCAGCCCTTCCATCAGGCCGCTGAGTCGCGGCGCCTGGCGCACCGCCGCGCCGACCAGGACCACATAGCCCCCCGGCCCCGAGAGCTCGAGCAGTGCTTGCAGCTGCGCGGCGTCGGCCGAGGGCAAGGGTGAGGGCGGCGCGTACGCCGGCCGCGGGCCGGAGGACTCCTTGGCCACGCGCTCTTTGCTGCGGCGGAAGTTTACGATGCCGCGCGAGATCGGATACTCGTTGTGACACACGGGGCAGCCGAGGAGCCCCGAGCGCACCATGCGGTCTTTCATCTCGCCGGTGGACAGCACCAGCATTTCTTCGCGGTGCGGCTCGGGACAGCGGAGCATTTCCGTGAGCTCGATGTGCATTAACCCCTCGGCGTGTAGATCGCAGGCAGCAGCCGGATCTCCGTCACCGCCACATGCTCCGGCTGCGTCACCGCGTACACCACCGCCGCCGCGACGTCCTCAACGCGCATCATGTCCTTGCGCTTGGTGAAGCCGGGCTTGGAATCGGGATCAACGGCATCCCAGATGTCTGTGTCCACAGGCCCAGGCGACACGAGGGTCGTGCGCACTCCGCTGCGCGCCGTCTCGGCGCGGATCACCTCGTGCATGCCTCGCAACCCGAACTTGCTGGCCGCGTACGCCGTAGAGCCGGGGAATCCGATGTAGTCTGAGATCGAGCCGATCGTGACGAGATGGCCGCTGCCGCGCAGCACCATCCCCGGCACCAGCGCGTGCGCGATCAAAAACGGCGCCGTCAGGTTGGTTGCCAGCGTGAGCGCGAAGTCGTCATACGTGGTCTCGGCGAGCTGCTTGATGAAGAAGATTCCGACGTTGTTGACCGCGATGTCCGGCAGGCCGAGCTCGCCGACGATCCGGTCGACGAGCGATTTCACCGCGACCGGCTTGGTGACGTCGCAGGGCATGTCCGTCATCCGCTCGCTCGACCGATACCGCAGGCTCCGCGCCACACGCACGACGTGCATGCCGGTCGCATGCAGCGCTTCCGCGACCGCGAGGCCGATGCCCCGCGATGCGCCCGTCACGAGCGCGATCTTCAAGGCAGCCCGGCGCCGCCGTGCACGAGCCGCAGGAACTCATCGCGTGTCTTGGCGTCGTCGCGGAACGCACCCCGCAGCGAGCTGGTCACGGTCTTCGAGTTCTGCTTCTCGACGCCGCGCATCATCATGCACAGGTGATAGGCCTCGATGACGACGCCCACCCCCAGCGGCTTCAGCACCCGGCACAGCGCCTCGGCGACCTGGTCGGTGAGCCGCTCCTGCACCTGGAGCCGCCGCGCGAAGACCTCCACGACCCGCGGGATCTTGGACAACCCCACGATCCTGCCGTTGGGCAGATAGGCGACGTGCGCCTTGCCGAAAAACGGCAACATGTGGTGCTCGCACATCGAATAGATCTCGATGTCGCGGACGCAGATCATGCTCTCGTGCGTTTCCTCGAACACGGCGTCGCCGACGACTTCCTCGACGTCGAGCCCGTAGCCGCGCGTCAGCCATTTGAGCGACGCCTCCACCCGCGCCGGCGTCTGCCGCAGCCCCTCGCGTTTGGGGTCCTCCCCGAGCTGCTCGAGCATCTCGTGGACGAGTGTCTGGAAGGGAATCCGCACCTCGGTCGGCTCGGTGTGCGATTCGTGAAAGCTGTGCAGGCTGGCGGACTTCATTTGGTCTCGTGGCATAGTAAGTTTGGACCCCCGTGCGATTCCTAAAGCTACTCGTCTCGGCGACGCAGGCGGGAGGCACCGCACTCGCGGCGCTCTGGACGTTTCCCAGCATGCTGCTGTCGGCATTCCTCGTCGCCTGGGGCGCGGAAGCCGCGCAATTCCTCATTTCCCAGGGTCTCGCGCTCGCCATTCTCGCGTGGCTGCAGACCCTGCCCGAATTCGCCGTCGAAGCGGTCATCGCCTGGGAAGCAGGACGCGATCCCGAACGGGCCCACCTCGCCATCGCCAACCTGACCGGCGCGATCCGGCTGCTGCTGGGCCTGGGCTGGCCGATGATCTACTTCGTCTTCGCGCTGGCGGGACGGCGGCGGGGCGATCCGCTGCTCACGCCTATCACGCTCCTACCGGAACACGCCGTCGAGGTGGTCGGGCTCGTGCCACCGCTCCTCTACTTCGTCGTGATCGTCTGGAAGCAGTCCATCAGCTGGATCGACGCGCTCGTGTTGGTGCTGTTGTATGTCGCGTATCTCCTGGTTTTGCTCCGCCACCCGCCCCACAACGTCGACGAGCTGTCCGACGCCTCGCGCGTGTCCCAATGGGCCTACCGGCAGCGGGGCTGGCGACGCATCGCCGCCATCGGCGCCTTGTTCGGCGGGGGCGGGTTCCTGTTGTACGTCACCGCGCATCCGTTCCTCGAGTCGATGCTGGCGGTAGCCGGTTTGCTGGGGGTCAGCCAATTCGTCCTGGTGCAGTGGGTCGCCCCGTTCCTGTCGGAATTTCCCGAGAAGGTGTCGGCGTTCCTCTGGGCCCGGCGTGTGACCCATGCGCCGATGGCGCTGATGAACATGGTCTCGAGCAATATCAATCAATGGACGATTCTCGCCGCGATGATCCCGCTGGTGTACGGCTATTCGCATTACCGTCACACCGGCACCTGGGCGGACTTCCCGTTCGATACCGGCCAGCGCACAGAAATCATTCTCACGCTGCTGCAAACGGGACTGGGCATGGTGGTGCTCGCGAACATGAAGTTCGACTGGTTTGATGCCACCGCCCTGTTCGTGTTGTGGCTGGTGCAGTTCCTCGCGCCGCACCTGCGCGAAGAGGTCTCGGTCGCCTATGCGCTCTGGATCGTGATCCTGCTGGTTGGATTCGTGATCAAACGAAAGCCGCTGCTCGCCGCGCAATATTTCCGGGCGTCACTCACACAAAAACGATCGGCCGGGACCACATAACATGGGCCGGCCGACCGATTACGACAGGAACGGAGAGGGTTATTGAAGCCCGAAAGTAATGATGGGTCCCTCACCACGAATTCTGTCTTCCCCAACGTGGGGGCATGACATGGGCCGCAGTATCCGGGTCCACAATCGAGCTTGTTGGCTCAATAGTTTGATCTCTCCGTTCCTGGGTACTACAATACTTTCTGCCCCCTAAAGGTCAATCGCCGTGAATCTCACACTGCTCGCTGCTGTCGTGATGCTGATCACGTGGTTCCTGCTGCTCTTTGTGGCACATGTGCCCAGTGGCACGATTCATTTGCTCTACGCCGCCGGAATTGTCCTGACCGCCCGGCGTATTCTCGTCGGCGCGCCGCGCTTCGTGTCGTGACGCTGGCGCGACGGCCCTGGGACCCGCGGCTCGGGCCGCTGCAGGTGGCGACGCTGCGCCGCGCGCTCGAGCGTGAAGGCATGGTCACCGCGTGGTGGTCGGATCTCCCGGGCGTGCGGATGGCCGAGCACGCGCACGCGTTTCCCGAAACGCGCTGGGTCGTCGAGGGTTTTCTGCGGATCACAGCCGGCGCTGAGGCCGTGGACCTCGGGCCTGGAGACCGGCTCGACCTGCCGCCGAACCTGCCCCATACGATCGAGGTGCTCGGATTGGCGCAGGTCATCTACGTGTCGGGAATGCCGGGCCGAGTCTAGATCTCCCAATTCGAGAAGAGCACACCCTGGGCGGCATGCCGGTCGGGATACCCTTCATACGTCATGCGCAGATCGGTCCAACGCACATCGACCGAACTATGTAAACCAGGCGATTGTCAGCGCTTGCCGCGCAGGGCGATAGGAGCGAGGAGAGCGAGGACGCCCGCACCGACGCGAACGGCTAGACGTGACATGTGCACGACGCTGCCTGACGACGTTGGCCTGAGCCAAACCGTTGGGCAGCTTCAGGTGCATGTAGGGAGGAATGTCATGCGAAATGAGACTCAGTGTTGCACTTCAAAGTTGATATCAGACAGACGCCCGCCCGCGATCGCGTTCATCTAGATAGACCTCAAGCGCACGACGCCGATCACGAACCGGTAAGTAGCCACGGCTGCGTTGCCATGCCCAGATTCTCAACTTGGTCATCAAGGGCGCATTGGGCAGCAACTCATCATCCGATTCGCTCGGGCCATACACGCCGGCGATATCCCCGAGGTCCAGTAACCGGTCCTCCAGTTGATCGAAAAGGTGTAGGCAGTCGCGAGGATCCCAGCCAGCGCGGATACAGAGATCCAAAGCGTACCGATCGGCTGCAGACTCGCGTTCCGGGCTATAGAAGAAGTGCTGGACGCTATGAACGACAAGAAAGATGATCTCCGTGATCCAATGGGCGGCCAAGCCGCGGAACCACCGCGGAAAGTAGCGCAGGTGACCGAGGTCATGATGCGCAAGCTCGTGTGCGATTGTGAATGCCAAGGAGGCTTCGCCGGGACAATACTCCATCAAGCGCCCCGTTACATAGATGTAGCGCCCCGGGGCTGTGAACGCAGTCATGTCGCTGAGCCAAATGACGATGACCTCGTGTCGCTTGTCAGGTGCACGATCCGATTGCAGCTGCGCAGCGATACTGTCCACCCACTCGGACCGCTTGAACAGGAACGCTTTGGCGATCTGCTGATAAAACCACTCGCCGAACTCTCGGTCATGTTCCGATAGCTCGAATTGCGGTGATTGAGGCATGATCCGGCGGGCGTTCTGCCTAACAAAATGCGCCTAAGCTGCGGCGCCGACTGGACGATTTCACAGATGGAAGACTACCACAGCAGAACGGCGCCGCCAGCTTCAGCCGTTTGTTAAACGGCCCGCACAGCCAAGGTCGGTCTTGGGACCTTCAGATTTGGAGACCGGGACGGCGTTCTCTAGATTGGATCTCCCTCAAGCCCTGGGAATGGACCATGTGGCAGATCGTCCAGCTCGTGATCCTTGGGGTCCTCGCCGGCATATTCGGCCTTTCGGCGTTGTCCCGCCGCTACCCGCACGTCGGCTGGCTGCAACCATTTCGCTTTAACTGGCCACAGCTGTCTCAGGAGCAACGCGAGCGAATGCGCCGGCGGGCGAATGTCCACGCGGGCATCGAGCTCATCCTGCTAGGATTTGCGGTGCCGATCGTCTACGTGGGCAGCTCGATCATGATGTTCAACGATCCGACCGCCCGGGGACTCACAATCTCCTTAGCCATCGCCGCCCTGCTCATCGCCCTCGGCATCACAGGCATTTGGCGGAATGCACGCCGGCAGACGGACAGAGACCTCGGGGGATAGGCGCGGTCGATGCTCAACCGCCCGCGCGCAAAGGTCTGACCCAGTACGAGATCGCGGTACCGACGAGAACAAGGAAGAAGAAGAGAACGACCAACCGTGGACCATTGGTGACAAGCCAGAGGAATCCGGTGAGGTCGAAATCAGAACCACCCCACCACTTCATTCGCATGAAGAGAACTCCAACGACTACCGCGAGAGCGCCGAAGAACACTGATAGCGTTTGTAAGCCTGTCCGAGACGCAATGGGGGCCGTCTAACGTATTAAGCTCAGCCGCGTTTGCGCCAGCAAACGTCGGCTGCAGCGCATTGTTGGCGCGCACAGTTTGTAGACAGCATAGTCACGTCGCATCTGTAGCCATCTTGGGGGCGCCGGACCAATTCTTTCGCGCTCGGCTAGGCTTGGCCAACTGTGCCAAGCGAAATATCTCCAGCTGGAACATAAGTGCTCATCACAACGCCAGTTTTTGAAATCTTCGAAGCCACGAGCCGCAATGCACATGGACTTGCACCATTTTCAAACAGTCGCTTCCCACGGCAAGAACGACGGGATACACCCATGTGTTGTATTCATCAATGAGCGATGCAGGTCCGCCCTGTAGCCGAAATTCCAATGAGGGTCGTCTCGATCGATGGCCATGAGCATCGTGGTCAGATCGCTCGCCTGATGGTTCAGATCAAGCTCAATTCCGTACCGGGGTCGTCGTTCAGGGCCGCGGGGGAGGCGGCGCGTGAATCGTGGAAGGTGATCTCCTTCTTCCCCCCATCTCCAAAGGAGACCGCAGCGTGTCATCCTGAGCGGAGCGCGCGTACGCGCGCGCGAAGCGAAGAGCCTGCCCTGAGCGTAGCGAAGGGACCTGCTTTACGAGGCTCAGATCTCCCAATTCGAAAACAGCACGCCCTGAGCGGCATGCCGCTCAGGATAGCCTTCGTAGGTCATCCGCAGATCGGTCCACCGCACGCGGTAGCCGCGGGCGATCAGACGCCGGAACGCGTCCGCGTAGCGGCTCTGGCAGCGGATCGCGATGCGGCGAATGCCCGCCTTGGCGGCGGCCGCTTCGACGGCGCCCACCGCGGCATCGAACGCGGCGTCGCTGCGCGCGGCGAGCTTCAGCACGCGGACTTCGTCGCGGGTGCGGCTGTCGGCGAGCGGCGCGGAGTGCCACACCGCCATCGCATCGAGCCCGGTATCGCCTTCGATCAGCGACGTATCGCCGAGACCGAGCTCGGCGGTGAGCATGATCTCGCGCGAGAAGTCGATCCCGGCGACGAGATCGTTCACGAGCCGGCGGCCCGACGCCATCGCCGCCTCCTTCTCCTCGGCGGACCGGCGGGACAGCAGCACCGGCGCCGGATGGCCCCGGGTCGCGATTTCGTTCGTGAGCGTCACGGTGAGAAACCCGGGCACGAACCCGAGGCGCGCGTAGAAACCGATGTTCTCGGGTGTGCGCGGCATCGTCTCGAGACCGAGCGTCGTGACGCCGCGATCGATGAGCCAGTCGGCGGCGGTGCCCACGATCGTCTTGCCGACCCCGGTGCTCTGCCGGTCCGGACGCACGGCCAGCGGGCCCATCCATCCTTCGGCTCCCGCCTGGTGTGCGACGTTGAACGCCGCGATGTCGCCCTGCTCGTCGCGCCAGACCATCGCGCCCGCGCCGGCGTCGAGCAGCGCATAACGCCACACCAGCGGATTGAGCTGGGGGACGCGGACGCCGATCAACCCGTCGCGGCGATAGCGGTCGGTAAAGGCCTCCGCAAAGACGCGATTCAGTCCCTCGATGTCGCGCTCGACCGCGGGCTCCGGGCCCGTTACGCGGGCTTCAGGCAGCCACGCTCGCATCGGGCGGTCCCAGGGTAGCGGTGTCGTCGCGGACGATGCTCGCACCGGTGGTCGCGTCGTACGACACGCGAATGACGCGGTCGAGCCCGTCGCGCACCTGCTCGATGTGCGTGATGAGAATGACCTGCGGGAAGCGGTCGCCCAGCCGGCGCAGCAGCGCCAGCACGTGCTGGCGCCGCGATTCGTCGAGCGAGCCGAAGATTTCATCGAGCACGAGGAGCGAGAGCGGCTGGCCCGCCCGCTCCGCAATCATCTGCGAAATGGCGAGCCGCAGCACGAGGTTGGCGATGTCTTCTTCGCCCCCCGAGATCACCGGCTTCGGCACGCCTTCGTCCAGCACGACCACCCGGTAGTCCTCGTCCAGATCGACCTCGTCGTACCGCGCATCGGTGAGATCGGACAGAAAGCCGGAGGCCAGCGCGCTGATTTCGGGGCGCATGGCGGCATTCAACTCGGCGCGCAAATCCGAGAGCGCCCGATCCAGCTCGTTGTGCAGCCGGTACTCGATCTTGCGCTCCGCGATGACGCGCTCGCGGGCGGCCCGCTCCGTGGCGCGGCGCTCCGTATCGCGCACCGCGCTCTCGGCCGCGACCAGCTGGCCGCGCGTCTCCGCCACGGCCAGCTCGGCGGCCCGCAGCGCGTGCGCCGCGCGGTCGTGGCGCTCGCGCGCCGCCTGGAACTTCGGCTCCGAGAATCCCTGCGCCTGGACCGCATCCGCGAGCTGTTTGACGTGTTCCTCCCGCGCCGAGAGCGCCTTCTCCGCGAGCTCCGCCTCACCCACCAGTGCCTCGGCACGCTCGGCGCGCGCCGCCAGCGCCGCGGCCTGCAACGCCACCGGCTCGAGGCGTGCCAGCTCGGTGCGAACGTCGTTGTGCCGCTCGGCGTTGTAGCCCGCATCCCGCGCCGCCATCCGCCGGTCGATCTCCTGCGTCCGCTTGGCGAGGCCGGCCCGCTCCTTCTGGGCCCGCGACCGCTCGCCCGCCTGCGCCCGCAAGTTACCCTCCCGCTCGCTCGCCTGCCGCGCCTCCTCGCGCAGCGCATCGCGCGCCGCCTCCGCCTGTGTCACCGCAGCGGGCGGCTCGGTCAGCTGCTCGATGCGCTGCTTGAAGTAGATGCCATCGGTCACGATCGCTTCGAGCTGGTTGTTCAGCACGTCGAGCACCGCGCGGTGCTCCGCGCCGAGCGGACGGAGACAGGTCGGGCATTGTCCCTCGGGGCCGAGGCGCTCGATCTTGTCGCGCTGGTCCTTCACCTCCTCATGCTGCTTGAGCAGCTCCGCGCGCCGCGTGTTCGCGTACTCCTTCTCGCGGACCCACGCGGCCTGCTGGTCGCGGGCTACGTTGTCCGCGGCTTCCAGCCGCTCCGCCAGCGCGCGCGCCTCCTCGGCCGCACGCACGAGCGCGGCCTCCGCCTCCGCCAGCTCGGCGATACGACGATCCAGGACACTCAGGTTCCGCGTCAGCTCGGTGAGCTTCGCCTGCTCCTCGCGGCGCGCCGCGTCCTCGCGGTGCAGCCGCTCCAGCTCGGCGAGCTCCGCCTTGAGCTTCGAGATGGGCGCGACGTCCGCATCGAGTTTGCGCAGCTCCTCGCGCGCCGCCAGTGCTTCCGCCAGCTCCTTGTCGAGGCGCTGAAACTCCTGCCGCGCAACCACCACACCCTGCTCCGCGACACGCAGGTCGCCATGCAGGGAGAGGGTGCGCTCGCGGCGCTCCACCCACTGCTGCCAGCGCGGCTCTTCCTCCGCGAGCGCCTGCTGCGCCTTGCTCCGCTCGGCCGCCGCCGCCGTCGCGGCCTTGCGGGCACCCGCCAGCCGCGTCTCGGCAACCTTGCGCTCTTTCTCGAGCTCGGCTTGCGGGGGCAGCCCCGTCTCGAGCCCGTCCACCTCGTGCCCCAGGGCGTTGCGGCGCTCACGCACGCGCTCCTGTGCGATCGTCAGCTGCTCGTGGCGCAGCACGCGCGAGAGAAACGCGGCGCGCTCGGGACGCGTCGCATCCGCCAGGACCGCCAGCTCTTTCTGGCCGGTGAAGTAGGTGTTGAAGAACTCGTCGTGCGTCATCCCGAGCACGCGCTGCAGCCGGCCGGTGACTTCCTTCAGCGAGTTGGCGACGACGACGCCGTCCTGATACAGCTCGGCGTTGTTCAGTCCGCGCTCCACGCGATAGGCGTGGCTGCCCAGCCCGAATTCGAGCTCCACGCGCACGGCGGCGCGCGCTTTCGCGCGCAGATTGCGGATCGAGTCCTTGTCGCCGCGGGCGGCCAGATTGCCGTAGATCGCCCAGGCGATCGCCTCGAGCAGCGATGTCTTGCCCGAGCCGTTGGGCCCGATGATGCCGGTGATGCCGTCCCCGAACACGATTTCGGTGTCGGCGTGCTGGCGGAAGTTGACGAGCCGCAGCCGGTGCAGCTTCATGGCGCGCTGTCCGCGCTCGCGGCCGACTCGAGGTACTCGACGCCGAGCTTCACGAACGTTTCCCGATTCAGCTCCGCATCGAGCGGCCGGCGGCCGAGGAAGTCGCGCACCGTGTCGGTGAGCGTCTGACGTCGCGTGCCGGAACCGGCCGCGGTGATCGCCCGCTGCGCCTCAGGACGGCGCAGGTCGAGCTGAAAGTTCAATGCGCGGGCTTTGTATCCGCGGATTGCCGCGTGATCGAGATCGCGGGCGGTCGCGCGCTCGACGTCCCAAACGAGCAGCCGCACGATCTGATCGTCGATCTTGGCGCCCGCCACCCGCTCCGCGATCTGGGCATCGAGCTCTTTCGCGTTCAGTCCGGCGCCGCGGATGGGCGGCAAATCGAGATGCCGGCGCACCGGCGCGATCGGACGGAAGGTGACGCGCGCGCCTGGCAGGTCAACGAGCAAGTACCCTTTTCCAGCAAGCTCCTTCTTTCTTTTACCGGAGCGCTGTGCGGCTTCATCGCCCAGTTGGCCCCAGGGATTCGGCGGGAGGTATTCCAAACTTCCCGCATACCACGCGTTCGCGGCCACCGATTGTGCCGTGTGATAGTGACCCAACGCGATGTAATCCCATTTTTCCGGCGCGAGGAGCTCTCGAGACAACTCGGCACCACCATATTCGATCGTCCCGCGTTCCTCGCCGAGTCCGCCGTATGTGCCGTGAGTGACGAGAACGTTCAGCGTCGGGCCGCCGGGCTCCGGACGAAGCGAGGGGCGATCTGCTTTGAGGAGGGGCTGCTGCGGTACCGCGAGCACCGCGCAATCGAGTTTGGGAAATACGATTCGGCGGGCATCCTCGACGGCAATCTCGACGCCCAGCGCTTCGTAGAGTCGCAGGATCGAACCGGTTTCGGTCGAGCGCGGCGTGTCATGCTCGCCCGCGATCACGACGATCGGGGTAGACGGCAGGCCGGTCCGCAGCCGGTGGAGCTGGCGAAAACAATACAGAATGGCGGCATTTGTCGGCCGCACTGAGTGGAACAGATCACCGGCGATAACGACCAGTTCAGGCTTCTGCTCCAGGAGATCGTCTACCGCGCGCTTGAACACCTCCGCGACGTCAACCTCACGTTGGTTCGCACCCTTCGGCGTCTGCCGGTCGAACTGCCGGAAGCCGAGGTGCAGATCGGCAAGGTGGGCGAGTTTCATCGCTAGGGAAGAAGGAAGATCGAGCTTTCGGTCTCGGACGCCATGCTCATCGCCTGCGAGCCGAACATCGCCGCGGTGACATTCATCTTCGTGGCGCCCTTGATCGCGCCATCCAGGATGGCGCCACGCGAAATGGAAAACTGCTGATGGCCGGCGAGCTCACCCTCGAGCTTCAGGGTGCCCGACTGCCCACCGACGGTCAGATGGATCGGGCCCGTCGGAAACGCCGTCTTGATGTCGAGCACAACCGACGTATCGGATCCGGCGATGCGGATCTCGCGGACGGTAAGGGTCGTCCGGGCCGGACCGGCCTCCGATGTGTTCGCGCCGGGCACTTGTCCGAGCGGCAACTCGGTCGTAATCGTCCAGGAATCGCCGCGGCCGACCGGGTGATCCGGGAACCCAAACGTCATCGACTTGAGGCTCGTCGCTACCTCACCGGCCATTTCAGGCGGCAGGCCCGGCACGGGCGTGAAGTCGCTGCGGACGATCTGCCCGCGCGCATCGTACACGACGGTGGTGCGCGTCCCTTTCATCTTCGCGAGCTCGCGCGCGATGAGGTCGGGCGACACCCCTGGGACCTCCATCGTCATGGACTCGAACACCACGTCGACCTCAGTCCCTCCCCCGCTCGCCGGTCCTTTGACGGTCTGCGTGTACTGCACGCGCATGAAGAGCTGCTGCTTGGCCATCGCGGCCAGGGGGCCGGACGCGATGCTGACCTGCGTGCGTTGCTCGAGGGCGTAGTGATACACTGCGCCCGCCGGTGGGTGAAAGCGCAGCGCGACCTTGGGACCACCCCCACCACACGCGGGCAACGCCAGGAGCAGGAGCGCGGCGCGGTGGTGTGCCATATCAGTAGGGCTCGTCGGCAATGGGGTTGAGTGGCGGCACCGCCTGGCGCTCCCGCGCCAGACTCGTATCGGAGTCCACACGCGCTCCCAACACCTTCCGGAAGTACGCCAGCACATCGTCGGGCCGGGTGCGCCGCACCGCCGCCAGCGCGCGGCGCACATCGTCCGGTTCGCGATCCGCGATGAGATCTTTGATCTGGTTCGGCCGGACGCGGCGGTCCAGCCGGACGAGCTGCCGCACGACGGCGTCGTCGAACGGCACGTCGGCCGCGGGCGGAAAGCGCTCGACGCCATCGCGGCCGCGCAGCACCGGCGGCTTGGGGAAGCGCACGAAGATCGGCTGCGTGAAATGCGGGTGACGCACCATCAGCTCGCCGATGGGCAGCGTGGCCAGCTTGCTCTTGGTGGCCGGCGTCAGAACCTGGTACCCGGGCGTGGCCAGCTCGTCCATGTCCATCCGCCCAAACAGCTGCGTCCCCGCATTGCCGACCACGCGGCGGTGCACCTGGGAGCGGAATTGCTCCGCGCCGAACAGCACGAGGCCGAGGTAGCGGCCCCGTTCGGAAATGTCGAGCAACATTTTCTTGACGTAGGTGTCCGGCCCGTCTCCGGGCGCATACTTGTTCAGCTCGTCGACGAAGACCACGACCGCGTCAACGCCGAGCTCCCGTCGCTCGAGCTGCTCGCGCAGCTTCGAGACCACGCGCGCGAACACGAGATCCTGGCCGAGCGGATCGACGTTGGCGATGTCGATGACGTAGACGGTGCGATCCTTGAAGCCGTTCCACGGGAGATCGCTGGACGGCCCGTCGTCCGTCACGAGGCCTTTGCACCGCGTCGAAATGTTGAGGAGCCGGTTGCGCACCTTGCGCATCGTGGCGATGTGATGGGTCCGCCAGGTGTCGCTGCGCCCACCCGCGGTGATTTCCAGACCATCGAAGATCGAGCGGAAGAGCCGATCCAGATCGGCAAAGGTCTGCACCCGGTGCGTGGTGCCGAACCCGTCGTCGAACGTCCTGCCCAGCACCCGATCTCTCAGAAAATCGATAAACGCGTCCGCCTTGGCGTCGATGTCGTCCCGGTTGAGCAGCACCTCGGCGTAGTCGACGACTTCCTGCAGCCCCCAGGTGAGGGGCTCGACGTCGGCGACGAGATCGGGATGCGTCCGGAGCGTATTGAGATTGACGCCGTCCGCCTTGAGTGGCGCGTACAGCTGCACGTGCTGGAATGGCGTCGCGGGCACGCCGAGCCGCTCGTAGCGCTGCCGGTCCTCGTCGCTCAGATCGCCGGGCTGATCGAGGAAGCAGAGATCCGGACCTTTGACGTTGAAGCACACCGCCGCCACCCGGCCCTTGTGCGCAGGGAAGTGCGCGAAGATCGACGCGAGCAGGAACTCGACGGCGCTGGTTTTGGTCGCGAGTCCCGAGACGCCCGAGATGTTGAGATGCGCGGCTTCGGGTCCGAGGAGAAAATCGGCATCGAGATAGACCGGCGCGTCTCGTCCGGCGGACGTATACAGGCCGACGGGGATCGCGGTCGGGTTCGCCGACAAGAGAAATGCGTCCATTCGGAGCGCCTGCGCGACGTCGGCATCATCCGCCACGTACACCTGGCCGAGGGGCACCGGCTGCAGCGGCTCTTCGGGTGTCTGGCGCAGCACCGCGGCGGTCCAGTAGCGAATCTCCTGGCGTGCCGTGGGGGCCTCGGCGGCGCGGGTCGGATCTCCTTCGGCGCCGACGACGTCGTGCAGCGGCGTCGCGAGATCGGAATAGGCGAACCCCTCCGTCACGACACCATACACGACGCGCCCATCTCCCGACTCCTGACTCCCGGCTCCTACTTTCACAATGGCACCGATTCCAATGGAGGTGTCGTTCGCCGTCCAGAAATGGAATTGATGCGGCGTCGCCGGCTTGAGCTCGGTCGCGACGACCCGGCCGATCGGGGTGGGCTTGGGATCCGAGCGGGCGATCACGTTCCCGTCCTGGGCAGCCGGGAGGCACGACGCAGCTGCAGGTCCCGGGGGGCGCGGGCTTTCAGGTATTCCTCCACGTGATGTAAAGGATACAACAGCCGGTCCCAGCGTGTTGCGGGCGTCGCGAGCGGTGCCCGCTCGGCCCAGAGCCAGGCGCTCAACGCCGATGCCTGTCTGACCGTCTCGACATCCGCGCGGGCTTCGATCCGCAGCAGCCCGTACAGCAGGTCGTTGCCCTCCCACGGCCACAGCCGCAGGTACCAGGAGTACACCTCCGTGCGGGTGTGCCCGCCGCGCACGGCAAACACGCTCGAGCGATGCCCGGCGGGCAGCGTCAACGCCCGCTCAAGTCCTCTTCCTTCGAGGAACTGCCCGCCGTGGCTCTTGATCACGCCCAGTGCGCGGGGGTGCCGTGCCACCGCAGGTGACCGCGACAACAGCCCGTCGATCACCAGCCACTCGTCTGCCCCCAGATTCTCGATGGACTCTGCGGCAAGCTCGCGCTCCAGGTGCGCCCGCGCGCGGCGCACCGTGGCCTCGACCATCTCGAGATACCGCGCGGGCTGCTCGACCAGATCCCCGCTCACGCGCTCCACATCGGCAGCCGATTGCTCCAGCGCCTGCCGCAGCGCCGGGGTCATACGATCGACGGGGGCAATCGCGAAGGCGCGACTGCGCTCGAGCGTGGTGTGGATCACACCGCGCGCATCGCGCCGGCGGACCGCCGCGGCGATATAGGCGCTCACCACCTGCACCACGCCGTCGTACGCCACGACGCTCCACCGCTCGATGCCATTGAGAAATGAGACGGGGTTAGGGATTCGGGGTTCGGGAATTGGGTGCGCTTGGAGCTCGTTCCCCTCGACCAGGTCGGCGCGCTCGCCGGCTTCCGGCTCATCGCCCCTGCCGCCGGCGCCGGGCACCGCTCCGGCATCGATCAGCGCCTGCCACCACGTCATGCGCGATCCCGCGTTTTCAGGCCGACGACCAACCCATCGCGCACCGGAATGATCGTGGCGACGAGCCGCGGATCGTGCGCGGCGAGCTCATTGAATGCCCGCACCCCGACCGCGTTGGCGGACCGATCGTTCGGGTCGACGGCTGCGCCGTGGAAGAACGCATTGTCGCAGAGCAGCAGGCCGCCGCGGCGGAGCAGCTTCATCCCCCAATCGAAATACTGCGGGAGCGGCTCCTTGTCCGCGTCGATGAACACGGCGTCAAACCCCGGGTGCAGCGTAGGCAACACGTCCAGCGCTGAGCCTTGGATGAGCCGCACGCGGCCGTGCAGCTTCGCCATATCGAATGCTTCTTGTGCAACTTGCGCGTGCTTGGGGTCTTTTTCGATCGTCGTCAGCTCGCCCCCCGGCGGCAGCGCGCGGGCGAGCCACACGCCGCTGTAGCCACCCAGCGATCCGATCTCGAGGACGCGTTTCGCCTGAATCGTGAGCAACAAGAGGTACAGGAGCTTGCCCTCTTCGGGCGAGATGTTGATCGACGGCAGCTGCTCGGCGGTGTGACGGGCGCGGATTTTGGAGAGAATCGGGTCTTCAGCGGCGAACAGCTCGGTGACGTAGCGCTCGAATCGTTCGTCCACTACGCCGTAGCTTCGACGTTGGGGAACGGTGGGACCTCCAGCAGCCAGAGTCCCGCGATACGCGACTGCTTGTCCACCTCCACCAGCATGTGATCCGCGACGCGCACGACCGTCGCGGCGCGCTGGCGGCCGACGCGGATGTGAAAGACCGATTCCGCCTGATTCTTGTCCACCGTCAGCGCCGTGTCGACTTCGACTGCCGCCACGTCGGGTTGGGAACGGCGGTTCGGGAACGTCACCTGTCCTTCCTTCGTCGTTTCCGGCGGCGCGAGCGTGGCGACGGTGCGCACGTCATCGGGCCACGTGACCACGTCGACGCCGCGCAGCGCGCCGCCCGCGACGTCGATCACGACAAACGACCCGTCCCCGCCCTCGAGATCCACCGTCCCGTTCATCCCGTTCCCTTTCGGGACGCCTTTGCACGCGACAGTCAGGATGTCGGTCTCAGGATCCCAGCGGTACGTCACCTTCGGAAGTTTGCCGTTGAGCGGCTCGATCCGTGCTTCGAAATGCATGCCGTTCTGCGCCTTCCCGCGCGAGTGAGGCTCGCGTAATATAGCCGCACTATGGAACGACGCGAGTTTCTCTCGACGACCGCGAGTTTGGCAGCCACGCCGCTCGTTGGACGTGCGGCGTGGGGCGTGCGGCGTGACGAACGCAACCGTTCTGCGCCGCACGCCGCACGCGACACGCAAACTCCCACGCTCGGCCCGGCTGTATTCGCGCAACGCATCCAACGGGCACAGGGAGAACTCGGGACGCGGAAGCTCGACCTCCTCGTCGTCGAGCCGAGCACCAATTTCCAGTATTTCACCGGCTACAATCCGGGACGCAGCGAGCGCCTGATTCTGCTGATGATTCCCGCCAGCGGGGCGCCGGCCATCGTCTGTCCGTCGTTCGAAGTCGAGCGCATCAAGCGCAACACCGTGATCAGCGACGCGCGCGGCTGGGAGGAGCAGGAGGATCCCTGGCTGCTCGTGGCGAAGGCCGCGCAGCAAATGAAGCCGCATGGACGCACCGGTGAAGTGGCCGTCGAGCCCACGACCTCCTATCAGAGCTATGTGCGCCTGACGACCAAGGTCCGGGGCTGGATCCCGCGCGATGGCAGCGCTGTCACCGAGCGTCTGCGGATCATCAAGAGTCCCGAGGAAATCGCGCTGATCCGCCAGGCGATTGCCGCGACCGAAGCGTCGATCGCCGCGACATTCACGCAGCTCGTGGTGGGCATGACCGAGCGCGATGTCGCGCAGCTCTTGTCGCGCGAGATGGCGAGTCGCAGCTCACCGGGGGGTGGGCTGGTGCAGTTCGGTCCGTCGAGCGCGTTGCCCCACGGCGGTCCATCGGCGGGTCAGTTGACGCGCGAAACGGTGGTGCTGATCGACGCGGGCTCACGCGTCGAAGGCTACACGTCGGACATTACGCGCACGATCTGGTTCGGCGACGCGCCGTCGGACGAGTTCAAGAAGGTCTACAACATCGTGCACGACGCGCAGACGGCAGCGATCGAGAACGCGAAGCCCGGCGTGACGCAGTGTCAGCAGGTGGATCGCGCGGCCCGCAAGGTCATTACGGATGCCGGCTACGGGCAGTACTTCACCCACCGCCTCGGGCACGGCATGGGAATGGACGGCCACGAACCGCCATACATGGTCGAAGGCAACACGATCGTGCTCGAGCCGGGAATCGTGTTTACCGATGAGCCCGGGATCTATCAACTAGGAAAGTTTGGAGTCCGGATCGAAGACGATTGCATGATGACTCCGACAGGAGTCGAAGTCCTGTCGCACCGGCCGGCGAAGCTCTAGTCCCCCAGTTTTCTGGCGAAGTTCACAATCCGGTCGAGCGCTTGCTTGATCGAATCGGTTGCCGCGGCGTACGACAGCCTCACCCAGCGGTCGTCCCCAAACGCAGCGCCTGGCACCAACGCGACACCAGACTGAGTGATCAGGCGGGTACAGAAGTCCGTCCCAGTGATCTTCCCGAACGAGTCCACTCTGAAGAAGAAGTAAAACGCGCCGAGCGGGTCGACGAATTCGACACCGGGCAGATCCTGCCGGAAGCGCGCGACGACCGTGTCGCGGCGTTTCCGGAACTCGCCGACCATACGCGCGACATCCTGCTCCACGCGTTCGTCGCCGAGGGCGGCCGCGGCCGCGAACTGGGCGGGATGGTTGGCGCCGGTCGTGGTGTGCGACTGCAACGCCGCCATCGCCTTGGCAACCTTGGCGGGCGCGAGCGCAAAGCCGATGCGCCATCCCGTCATCGCGTAGGTCTTGCTGACGCCGGTGATGAGCACCACGCGCTCGAGCAGGTCGTCGGGCAGATCGAGGAACGACGGCGCCGGGCCGGGGCCGTAGTGAATGCGGCGATAGATCTCGTCCGCGATGACCCACACCTTCTTCGCCTGCGCCCACTGTGCAATCGCGCGGATCTCGGCATGCGTGTACACGGCGCCGGTGGGATTGCAGGGCGAGCAGAGGATCAGCCCGCTCGCCCCGGGCAACATGCGCTCGAGGTCTTTTACGCTCGCCTTGAGGCTCCACTCCGGATCGCCGGGGATCATCACAGGGCGGGCGCGCGCGAGATGTACGATCTGCGGATACGACACCCAGGCAGGCGCGGGAATCGCGACGACATCGCCCGGACCGAACAGGGTGAAGCAGGCGTTGAAGAGCGATTGCTTGGAGCCGTTGGAGACGACGATGTGGTCGGCGTTGACCGGCCGGCCGCCCGAGAGCAGCGAAAGATGCGTCGCGGCTGCGGCGCGCAGCTCGAGAATCCCCTCGTTCGCCGAGTAGTGCGTCTTCCCGTCCTTGATCGCGCGAATGCCTGCGTCCGCGGGGACCTGAGGCGTCGGAAAGTCGGGCTCGCCGGCTCCCAGGTCGATGACGTCCTCCCCCGCGGCCTTGCGCCGCTTCGCTTCCGCCGAAATCGCGACCGTCGCCGACGTCTCGAGATGCTGGAGGTTGGGGGAGAGACCTTCGATCATCGAGGGATGGCTCCATGGCGTTTGAGGATCATGACGGTGGAATCGACGGGAAGGGCCGGCACAACGCCACGATAGCCCCGAACCGTCTCCGCCCGCAACAAGGAATTGTAAATGGCTTCCTCCGTGGCATCGGCGATGGCCTGGAACAGCGGTGACATCCCATCGTTCGTGACAACGTCGAACGTGGCGGTCGGGCGGTCAAACTGCGACGGCGGCGGTCGGGCGGTCGAGAATGCGATCACGTAGTCGCCCGAGCCATTGCTCATCGAACTGCCGGTGCGCGCGAGTCCTGCGAGCGCACGGTTGGCCAAGCGCACGAGGCGCAGGTGATCGAGGGGAGCGTCGGTGGCGACGACCATGATGATCGACCCGTCCCCGTTTTGAGGTAGGGGCGCAGCATGCTGCGCCCCTACCTTGATCTCTATCGGGACACCCTGAATCCGTAGGTCTCCGCCGAAGTTCGTCTGCACCAGCACGCCCACTGTCCAGCCGCCGAATTGCGCCGGGAGCTTCCGGCTGGAGGTGCCGATCCCGCCTTTCCAGCCGAACGCGACGGTCCCCCGCCCCGCACCGATGGCGCCCTCCGCTACAGGGCCGTCGGTAGCGCCGCGAATCGCGTTCAACACGTCGACTTCGGTGATGGGCCGCGCGCGAATGTTGTTCAGAAAGCCGTCATTCGTCTCGCCCACCACGGGATTCGCCGACCGGACGTCGTCGTTTCCGGGGAGCGCGAGCAGCCAGGTGAGCACGGCGTCCGCCGCGCGGGGCACGCACAGCGTGCACGTCAATACGATCGGTGACTCCAGCTCCCCGAGCTCATTCACCTGCGTCGAGCCGGCGAGCTTCCCGAATCCGTTGCCGACGACGATGGCCGCCGGGACTTTCTCGCGGAACGGATTGCCGCCGTGCGGCAGGATGGCGGTGATCCCCGTGTTGATCGAGTCTCCCCGGGCGATCGTCGTGTGACCCACCCGCACGCCCGCGACATCGGTGATCGCGTTGAGCGGACCGGTCGGTATCGACCCCACGATGATCCCGATATCGCGAGCGCGGGGACGCTGCGTCTGTGCGCCGACCGAGGTGGCGAATAGAAGAACGAGGAGCGGGAGGTTACCTTTCACTGCGCAAAAACTAGCATCCTTTGACAATCGAGGCTCGTGTGCGGCACGTCGTGTTAGTGACCCCTCCCGCCGTGGAACGCGCGGGAAAGGCATGGGAGCTCATGGATGCCCATGCCGTGATCGTGTGTGCGGACCATGAGCAGGCCATGCTGTGGGCCGATGCCGCCCCCGCCGAGCTTCGCGCCCACGCCGTTACCGGTCTCGCCCGCGCCGCGGCCCTTCTCAAAGAAGGGCGTGTCGGCATCCTCGCCGGATCCCATGCAGATCTCGCTCGGTTGGTGACTCAAGCGGCACTCAAGCTCGAGACCATCGAAACGATCGTCGTCGCCTGGCCCGAGAGCTTCGCCGCGGAGCTCGATCCCCTGCTCGCCGAAGCCCCCAACGCCCGGCGCATCGTGCTCAGCTGGAATCCACCGGCGCTCGACGCATTTCTGGAGCGGCACGCGCGGCGCCCGGAGATCATCGGCAACCTGCCACTCGATCCCGACGGCAGGCCGCTCGGCCCGGTCGGTTCCGCGCGCTACGCGGTCATCCCCGCCACGCGTCGCGCGGCCGCCGTACGCGAAGTCCTCGACACGCTGCGCGCCGTGCGTCCTTACCTCTGGACCGGCGGACCGATCGCGGTCCCGGCCGACGCGGACGCGATCCTCGCCGCCACGCTGCCGTCACGCGACGAGATGCAGGCGCTGGTCGGATCGCATGCGGGTCAGCCGGTGGTGCTGGCCCTCGCCGCGCAGATTCCCTATCTCCGCGCGATTGCCGCGCTCACGCCGCTGCCGCTCACGGCGGCGACGGATCGCGCGCAGGATCGCAACGCCGCGCTGCGCGTGCAGATCACCGCACGGCTCGCGGAAGGCGATGTGGATGCGGAATTGGCCGTGTTGGCGCCGCTCTTCGAGGAGCATGACCCGGCGCTGGTGGCCGGAGCGCTACTCGCCATCAACCGTCAGCCATCAGCCGCGGCCGACAGCCATCAGCCATCTGCCGTCAGCCAGCCTGAGGGTGGATGGGTGCGGGTCTTTGTGAGCGTCGGTCGAAAGGATCAAGCGAGCGCGAAGGATCTGGTGGGTGCGCTCATCAAGGAGGCCGGTCTGCAAAAAGGTCAGATCGGAAAAATCGACGTCCGCGAAACATTCTCACTCGTCGATGTTGCTCCAGCGGTAGCCGAGCAAGCCGTGCGGCGCATGGCCGGCGTCTCGGTACGAGGAAGACGCGTGACAGCGCGTCCTGAGCGCACATAGAAAGCCAAACGGACCGCCCAGCAGGACGGTCCGTTTTGCTGACGGCAGATGGCCGACGGCTGATGGCTACTTCTTGTTGTTTACCGCCATCTTCAGCTGTTTCCCCGCGCGGAATGCGGGTGCGATCGACGCCTTGATCTGAATGACGCCGCCCGTCTTCGGGTTGCGACCCATTCTCGCTGCGCGCTTGCGCGCTTCAAAATTGCCGAAGCCGGTGATCTGCACCTTGGAGCCCTTCTTCAATTCTCCGGCGATAATCCCCTTGTCGTCGAAGAGAGCTTCAATGGTGCGCGTGGCATCGGCCTTCGACATCTTGGTGCGCATTGCCAGCGCGGAGGTGAGTTCAGCCTTGTTCACTGCGATCTCCTTGAAGGGGGGGCGCGGAAACCCGCATGAATACTGAAGAACTATGGGATATCCCTCGGAAATCCGCAAGATTCCTAGCTTTTTGAGGGGTACACGTCGGCACGAGGCACGTTTGCCCGGAGAGGCGACCGCCGCTAGCGTTCGACCCGCTCGTGCAGACGTGCCGACGTGCCTCGTGAGGTCCCAAGTGTTCCAACAACCCACCCGTTCGGGATGGATCGAAGTCATCTCGGGCGTGATGTTCAGCGGCAAATCAGAAGAGTTGATCCGCCGCGTGCGCCGCGCCGTCATCGCCCGCAAGCAAGTGCAAGTCTTTAAATCCCATCTAGATGCGCGGTATGCCGGGCTCTTCTCCGTGTCCTCGCACGATGGCGTGACCGTCGAAGCCGAGCCGGTCGATTCCGCCGAAGAGATCGCTCGCCGCCTGCGCGACGGCACGGAAGTCGTCGCCGTAGACGAGGCGCAGTTTCTCGACGACGGCATTGTCGATCTGGCGAACCGCCTTGCCGACCAGGGCGTGCGCGTGATCCTCGCCGGCACCGACGTCGATTTCCGGGGACTGCCGTTCGGCCCGATGCCCACGCTGATGTGCATCGCCGAGGTCGTGGACAAGTTCCAGGCGATCTGCGTGGTGTGTGGCGGACCCGCGACGCGCAATCAGCGGCTCGTCAACGGAAGGCCGGCACTCTGGGACAGTCCAGTCATCATGGTCGGTGGGCGGGAGTCGTATGAGGCGCGCTGCCGGCACTGCCATCGCGTGCCCCGCCAAGATGAAGACCAAACGGCACTCCTCTAGATGCTGAACGTCGGGTTGACCGGTAACATCGCCGCAGGAAAATCCACCGTGATCGAGCTGTTCAAGCGCTGGGGGGCGACGGTCATCGACGCGGATAGCCTCGCCCGCGAAGCGGAGGCGCCCGGAACCGCCGTCCTGGCCGCGATCGCCGGGCGCTTCGGGACCGATGTACTGGCGCAAGGCGGCGGGCTGGACCGCGCCGCGCTGCGCGCCAAGGTCATGGGCGACGACACCGCTCTGGCGGCGCTCAACGCGATCGTCCATCCCGCCGTACAGCAGCGCCGGCTCGAGCTGCAGCGCGCGGCCGCCGAGCGCGGTGACGCCATCGTGATCAACGACATTCCGCTGCTGTTCGAGGTGCTCGACCCGGCGCAGTTCGACGTGGTCGTGCTGATTGACGCCCCGGTCGCGCTGCGGCGCACTCGGCTGCGGGCGCTGCGTGGGCTCTCGAACCAGGACGCCGATCGCATGATTGCCGCCCAGATGCCCGCCGAACGCAAGCGTCCGAAAAGCCAGCACGTCATCAACAACACGGGGACAGTGGCCGAGCTCGCGGAGCAGGCACAGAAGGTGTTTGCGGACCTTCGCAAGCGGGCGGCGCGGGGGGGCGTGCGGAACGAGGCCCCCGGCCAAACCTTGCTGCTCTGCGCACTAGATGCCAAAGACGCGCTCGCCCCGGTACTCCAAGCGATCGAACGCCGCTATACCGACGCCGGGATGCGTGTCGAGCACACGACCGTGAAAGGGTTGGCGAAGACGTTGAGGGCCGGTACACCGCTCTCCATCGTGGCCACCGAAGCGGCGGCCGAAGGCGCGCGCACGGCCTGGGAAACTGCGGACCCGCCACGCCCGTGTCGCCTCTACCATTTGTCGCCCGATCCCGATCCCGTGGCCGTGCGTCTCGACTTGCGGCCCTGGGGTCACGAGCGGGTCGCGCTCAGTGAAGAAGACGGCGCAGGGCTGGCGCCCCGAGCAGACCTGGTGTAGGCTCCGGTCCCATGTCCAGCATCCCCAAAGACCTTCGCTACACCAAGGACCACGAGTGGGTACGCGAAAGCAGAGACCCGCAGATCGTGGAGGTGGGCATCACAGACTATGCGCAGGGCGAGCTGGGCGACGTCGTCTTCGTCGAGCTCCCCAAAGCGTCTGCCGCATTCAAGCAGCGCGACGTCTTCGGGACCATCGAAGCAGTGAAGGCCGTCTCCGAGCTTTACTCCCCGGTAGCCGGTGCCATCGTCGAAGCGAACAAGGCGCTCGAGCAGGACCCGGCCCTCGTGAACCGCGATCCCTACGGCAAGGGCTGGATGGTGAAGGTGAAGCTCAAGGACCCCAAAGAATTGGAGGGGCTGCTCCGCGCTGACGCCTACGCGAAGCATGTTGGAGAGTGAAAGCGACATTCCACGGACACGCCTGTTTTGTGCTGGAGCGGGACGGTAGACGTGTCATCATCGACCCATTTCTCACCGGCAACCCCGCCGCCGTCATCGGACCCGACCAATTGCCCCACCTCGACGCGATCCTGCTCTCGCACGGCCATGGCGATCACCTGGGCGACGCGGTCGCGTTGTCGCAGACGCATAAGGCCACCATTGTCGCCACCTACGAGCTGGCGCAGTTCTGCGCCGATCAGGGCGCCACGAGTCACGGCATGCATATCGGCGGCGCGCACGAGTTCCCCTTCGGGAAGGTGAAGCTCGTGCCCGCGTTCCATGGCGGCCGTGTCGAGGGCGACAAAACGGGACGGTACACGACGAACCCGGCCGGCGTGGTCGTCACGATCGGCGGGAAGACGGTCTACCACACCGGAGATACCGGGCTGACGCTGGAGATGCAGCTCTTGACCGGCCGCATCGACCTGATGCTGGTCCCGATCGGCGACAACTACACGATGGGGGTCGAAGATGCCGCCCGCGCCGTCGAATTCGTGAAACCCAAAAGCGTTATTCCAATGCACTACAACACCTGGGATCTGATCAAGGCCGATCCGCAGGAATTCCGGCGGCTGGTGGGCAGCACGTCCGCCGTCACCATTCTGAAGCCCGGGGAATCTCACACGCTCTCGTAAGATGGATATCACACGCGATCTCTTTCAGGACCGGCACATCGGGCCCTCGCCCGAGGACCAGGCGGCGATGCTGGCCACGCTCGGCTACGACTCGCTCGACGCGTTCATCGATGCCGTCGTTCCGGCGGACATCCGGCTGCGGCAGCTGCGTACCCCCGACGCCAAGACCGAGCAGGAAGCGCACGAGGAGCTGCGCCTCCTCGCCGCGCAAAACCAGGTCTTCCGCTCCTACCTCGGGATGGGCTATCACGACTGCGTCACGCCGACGGTCATCCAGCGGAACGTGCTGGAGAATCCCGGCTGGTACACGGCTTATACGCCCTATCAGGCGGAGATCGCGCAGGGCCGGCTCGAGGCGCTGCTCAACTTCCAGACGATGGTGTCGGACCTGACGGGGCTTGAGATCGCCAACGCGTCACTGCTCGACGAAGGCACGGCGGCGGCCGAGGCGATGCATCTCACCGAGGCGGTCTCGAAGCACGAGGGGAAGCTGACCTATCTGGTGGATGTGAACTGCCATCCGCAGACGATCGCTGTCGTCCGGACGCGGGCCGCCGCGCGCGGGATCGACGTCGTCGTCGCCGATCCGGGCACCTTCCGGTTCCAGGGCAGCACCATCGGCGCGCTCGTCCAGTATCCCGCTACCGATGGCGCGATCCGCGACTATCGCCCGCTCTGCGAAGCTGCACATGCCGAAGGTGCGCTGGTGACCGTCGCGACCGATCTGCTCGCGCTGACCCTGCTCACCCCGCCCGGTGCATGGGGCGCCGACATCGCCGTCGGTAACTCCCAGCGCTTCGGCGTCCCGCTCGGCTACGGCGGCCCGCATGCCGCGTTCTTCGCGACGCGCGACGAGTTCAAGCGCCACCTGCCGGGCCGGATCATCGGCGTGTCCAAGGACCGCGCCGGCCGCCCCGGCCTGCGCATGGCGCTGCAGACGCGCGAGCAGCATATCCGCCGCGAAAAAGCGACGAGCAATGTCTGCACCGCGCAGGTGCTGCTGGCGGTCGTGGCCGCGATGTACGCCGTCTATCACGGCCCGGACGGGTTGCGCCGCATCGCGCGACGCGTGCACAGCTACACGGCAGGGCTCGGCGCTGCCCTTCAGCACCTCGGTTACAGTCTCGCGTATCCGAGCTTCTTTGACACACTGGCGGTTGAAGTACCGCAAGAGGTCCTTCCGCGAATCATCGAAATCGCTCGCGCGAAACAGATCAATCTGCGAACGTTGTCCCAGACCCGGATCGGCGTCGCCTTCGACGAAACGGTGACCGACGACGATTTGACCGATGTCGTGGAGGCGTTTGCCGCCCCGATGGGACGCGAGGTAGGGGCGCAGCATGCTGCGCCCCTACAAAACGGGTTACGTGTTCCCGAATCCCTCGCCCGAATCACGCCGTTTTGCACGCACCCCGTCTTCAACACGCATCACTCCGAGACGGAGATGCTGCGGTATTTGAAGCGGCTCGAGGACCGCGACTTGTCGCTGACGTCCGCCATGATCCCGCTCGGATCGTGCACGATGAAGCTCAACGCGACGACCGAGATGATTCCCATCACCTGGCGCGGCTTCAACCGCCTGCACCCGTTCGCCCCGCGCGCGCAGGCCCAGGGGTATGCCACGCTGTTCCGCCAGCTCGAGGAATGGCTGGCCGAGATCACCGGGTTCGCGAAGGTGTCGTTGCAGCCGAATGCCGGATCGCAAGGGGAGTTTGCGGGGCTGCTGGTGATCCGTGCCTATCACCAGCACCGCGGCGAGACGCATCGCACCACCTGTCTGATTCCGCAGTCGGCGCACGGCACCAACCCGGCCAGCGCCGTCATGGCGGGAATGCAGGTCGTGGTCGTCAAGACCGACGCGCAGGGCAACATCGACGTCGCCGATCTCGAAGCCAGGGCCAAAGAGCACAGCGCCTCACTCGGCGCCTTGATGGTGACCTATCCGTCGACGCACGGCGTGTTCGAGGCCTCGATCAAGAAGATCTGCAAGATCATCCATCAGCATGGCGGCCAGGTGTATATGGACGGCGCGAACATGAATGCGCAGGTCGGCTTGTGCCGGCCGGGCGACATCGGCGCCGATGTGTGCCATCTCAACCTCCACAAGACGTTCTGCATTCCGCACGGCGGCGGCGGTCCCGGCATGGGCCCGATCGGCGTCGCCGAGCATCTGGCGCCGCATCTGCCGACGCATCCGGTGATCGATGTCGGAGTTCCGCTTGCCGCCAGCGCGGGGACCGTTTCCGCGGCACCGTGGGGCAGCCCGTCGATCCTCCCGATCTCGTGGGCCTACATCGCCATGATGGGACGGGAGGGCCTGACGCTCGCCACCAAGGTCGCGATCCTCAACGCCAACTACATCGCGAAGCGTCTCCAGGAGGGCGGCCACTACGAGCTGCTTTACGCCGGTCAGCACGGCCTCGTCGCGCACGAGTGCATCATCGACACGCGCCCCTTCAAGGCGTCCGCCGGCGTCGACGTCGAGGACATCGCCAAGCGCCTGATCGACTATGGCTTCCACCCGCCGACCGTCTCGTTCCCCGTTGCCGGCACGTTGATGGTGGAGCCGACGGAGAGCGAGCCGAAGGACGAACTGGACCGGTTCGTCGACGCCCTGATCGCGATTCGGGGCGAGATTCGCGAAATCGAGACCGGCGAAGCCGATCGCGAGAACAACCTGCTGAAAAACGCGCCGCATCCGCTCGCGGATCTGCTCGCGGACAGCTGGGACCGGCCCTATGCGCGCGACCGCGCCGGCTTCCCGACGGCCGCGACGCGCGAGCACAAGGTGTGGCCGCCGGTCAGCCGCATCGATGCGGCGTTCGGGGACCGGAACCTCGTCTGTACGTGCCCGCCGGTGGAGGCGTACGCCACTGTCTGACTGGACACTGATCGTCGAGCCAGTCGGACGATCGGGTGCGGAAAACATGGCGGCAGACGAAGCGCTGCTGGATCGCGTCGTACGATCCGGTGGCGCCTTTCTGCGACTGTACCGGTGGGATCCTCCGACGTTGTCGATCGGCCGCAATCAGCCGAGCGCAGCGGCGGGTGTTCCGACTGTGCGACGACCGACGGGCGGGAAAGCCGTCTGGCATGAACACGAAGTCACGTATGCCGTCGCGGCACCGATCGGACTGTTCGGTTCACTGCGAAATGCCTACTGTGAGATTCACACCCGCCTCGCGACGGCCTTGCGGTCACTGGGCGTCGATGCGAGCCTCGCTCCGAACCGTCCGACAGTCCGACCGCGACCGTCAGGGAGTCCTTTAGGGTCCGACGGTCCAACGTCTTGCTTCGCCATGCCGGTTGGCGGCGAGATCGTCGTCCACGGCCGCAAGCTCGTCGGCTCCGCCCAAGTGCGAAAACGGGATGCCTTCCTGCAGCATGGCTCGATCCTCCTCGAGGGCACGCAGCCCGGCGGTGGGGCGGAAACCACGCTGGCACGAGCCTTGGGCCGCTCGGTGTTTTTCGATGAGGTGGCGGCGGCGATCATTGCGGCCTGGGCTGACCCGCGGTCAGACAGTCCGACGGTCCGACCGTCCGACATTGCTTCTCTCGCCCCACGGTGAAATGTTAAGCGCCATGCTACGGCGCTTCCGCCTCACGCCCGTCATCGTTCTTGCCATCGCCATCGCCTCGCTCGGCGCATGCGAGCGCCGCGGCGGCTGCACCGGCCCCAACTGCGGCACCCTCATCGACGTCGCCGTGGCCGAGCCGGCCACGCTGCTGCCGCCGTCGAGCGAAGACATCGTCGCGACCGACATCGACGAGCAGCTGTTTCTGAAGCTCGCCGACGTCGGGATGTCCACGAACACGGTCGGCGACGAGGACTTCCAGCCGCTGCTCGCGCAAAAGTGGGAATGGGATGGGCCGCTTACGCTCGTGTTCCACCTCGACCCGCGCGCGCGGTGGCAGGATGGACAGCGGGTCACGGCTGCGGACGTGGAGTTCACGTTCAATGCCTACACCGACTCGGCGGTGGCATCGCCGTACCGCCCCAAGCTGCACCGCATTGCGAGTGTGACGCAGCGGGATTCGCTCACCGCCGTCTTCCGATTCCGGGAGCGCTATCCCGAGATGTTTTACGACGCCGTCTACCACATGCGCATCCTGCCGGCGCATATGCTTCGGCCCGTGCCGCGTGACCAATGGCGGACCGCGCCGTTTGGCCGCCAACCGGTGGGCGATGGCCCGTATCGCTTTGTGCGCTGGCAGCCGGCCCAGGCAATCGAGCTGGTCGCCGATTCCACTTTCTTCCTGGGCCGGCCGGGGATTCGCCGTCTGATCTGGCGGTTCACGCCCAGTCTCCAGGTGGCGGTGCAGCAGGTCATCGCCGATCAGGCAGACATCCGCGAGCAGCTGGTGACGCCGGATAACGTGGAACGGGCGCGCGCCGCCAAGCAGCTGGCCATCTACCCGTTCCGCGGGAACGTCTACGCCTATTTGTCCTTCAACCAGCGCGCCAGCGACGATACGGCGAAGCCGCATCCGATTCTCGCCGACCGCGACGTGCGGCGTGCCCTGTCGATGGCGGTGGACCGCGCCAGTCTCGTGAAGAGTGCGCTGGGTGACCTCGGTAAGGTGCCGCCGGGCCCGATGTCGTCGCTGCTCGGGATCTGGGACCCCGACATCCGGCAGCTGCCGTACGACACCGCGCTGGCCGCGCGCATCCTCAGCGCCCACGGCTGGCGCGATCACGATGGTGACGGGGTCCGGGACAAGGATGGGCAGCCGCTCGCCTTCCACATCCTCGTTCCGACAACCAGCGACTTGCGAAAGCAGTACGCGCTGCTGCTGCAAGAGCAGTTTCGCGTGATCGGCGTCCATGTCGAAATCGATGCGGTCGAGGCCGCCGTCGTCACCCAGCGGGTGGGGAGCGGGAAATTCGACGCGGCGATCCTGGCGCGGGCCAATGATCCGTCACCCAGCTCCGGCATTGCCCAGAGCTGGACGCGCGCCGGGTTTGGCGGCTCGAACTTCGGCCGCTACTACAGCGCCGACTTCGAGGCGCTCGTCGACCGCGCCGTCACCGCCGCCACACGCGACCAGGCGCGAGCCCTGTGGCGCCGCGCGATGGAAACGCTCAACGCGGACGCGCCCGGCATCTTCCTCTATTCGTTGGAGAACGTCGCGGCCGTGCACCGGCGCGTCGAGAACGTGCAGCTCCGTCCCGACTCCTGGGCCGCCTTGCTGCGCACCTGGCGCATTCCTCCGGACCGGTTGACCGATCGAGACCGCGTGGAGCGATAAGTGACGGGGGGCGCGGGAGGGGGGGCGTCCTGGCTCCTGCGGCGCCTCGTCGCGTCCATCGCGATCATCTTCGCCGTCGTCACATTCGTCTTCATTCTGATCCACGTGGCACCGGGCCGGCCCTGCCCCGAGAACGTCGACCCGGCCGTGTGCGATCTGGTGAACCGGCAATTCGGCCTCGACCGGTCCGTCCCGGAGCAGTACTGGCGGTATCTGGTGGCGCTGGCCCATGGGAACCTCGGGGTTTCGTTCACCGACAGCCGCCCGGTGCGCGTCGCCATCGCCGAGACGATTCCGTTCACGTTGCAGCTGGCGGGCGCCGCGCTGCTGCTGGATTTTCTCCTCGGGCTCGGCCTGGGGATCTATCAGGCGGGCCGCGTGAACCGCCTGCCGGACGTGATCCTCGGGAACGCCACCCTCTTCATCTATTCCCTGCCCACATTTTGGTTGGCGCTGCTCCTGCTGCTGGTGTTTGGCGAGAAGCTGGGCTGGTTCCCGGTGGGCGGAGCGAGCGACCCCGTGCTCTGTCCGGTCGTGGATTCGCTGTATTGCCTGGCGGATCGCTTGTGGCACCTGGTGTTGCCGGCTGCCACCATCGGTCTGGTCGGGGCCGCGGGCACCGCGCGCTTCCAGCGGGCCGCCATGCTCGAAGTGGCGACGCAGGACTACGTGCGGACCGCGCGTGCCAAGGGCGTCCCCGAACGCCGCGTTGTGCTGCGTCATCAGCTGCGCAATGCCCTGCTTTCCTTTATCACACGATTTGGCCTTGCCTTCCCCTTCCTGCTGACGGGCGCTGTCTTGATCGAGACGATCTTCGCCTGGCCGGGGATGGGGCGGCTCGCCTTCGAAGCCATCCTGTCGCGTGATTATCCCGTCGTCACGGGGACCGCGTTGGTCGCCAGCACTGTGGTCGTGGCCGGCAATCTACTCGCCGACATTCTCGTGGGCATCGCCGATCCGCGGCTGCGCGTCCGCGCCGGCGCGGAGGCCGAGGCCCTGACCGCATGACGCTGGCCACGTGGTTCGCGCTGTTCGTCGCGCTGGTCGGCGCGGCCGAGCTGGTCCGGGCCCTCCGCCGCCGTGCGATGCGGCACGAGCGTTGGCGCCGCTTCTTTCGCCACCGGACGACGTCGTGGGGACTCGGGATCCTCGTCTTCCTGGTGCTCGTCGCGCTGGCCGCGCCCCTCATCGCCCCGTTCGATCCAAACAAGCAGCTCGACATCGTGCATCTCAAGAACCACGCGCCGTCATGGACCTTCCTGCTCGGCACCGATGTGTACAGCCGGGACGTCTGGAGCCGGACGGTCTACGGCGCGCGCGTGTCGCTCGGCATCGGCGCGCTGGGCGCGCTGGTGGCCGTCTCCCTGGGGACGCTCGTGGGGGCCATCGCCGGCTACTACCAGCGCTGGATCGATGCCGTGCTGATGCGCGGGGTCGACGTCGGCCTCGCCCTCCCCCGCATCTTCATCCTGCTGATGGCCGTGGCCCTGTGGGATGGCCTGCCATTCACGGCGCTCGTCATCGCCATCGGGCTGACGTCGTGGTTCGGCACCAGCCGGCTGGTGCGGGCAGAGGTGCTTTCGCTGCGGCAGCGGGATTTTGTCGTGGCGGCTCGCGCGCTCGGCGCAGGGAGCGGCCGAGTTATCTTTCGCCACGTTCTGCCGAACGCCGCCGCCCCGATCATCGTCTCCGCGGCGCTCGGCGTCGGGAATGTGCTCCTGCTCGAGGCGTCACTGTCTTTCCTCGGGATCGGCATCAAACCGCCGGACCCGACCTGGGGCAACATGATCGCGGATAACGCATCGAGCATCTACACCGCGCCGTGGTCGACACTCTTTCCGGGGCTCGCTATTTCCCTGGTCGTGATGTCGTTGAACGCGGTCGCCGACGGCGTGCGGGACGCGCTGGATCCGCACGAGGACGCCGCGTGACCAATCCGGACGCATCCCCGCCCGCGCTGCTGCGCGTCCGCGACCTCAAGACGTATTTCGTCACCGAGCACGGCAAGGGCACGGCGCGCGCCGTGGACGACGTCTCGTTCGATCTCTACCCCGGCGAGACGTTGGGCATCGTCGGCGAATCGGGGTGCGGCAAGACCGTCACGTCGCTCTCGATTCTCCGTCTCGTGCCCGAGCCGCCCGGCCACGTCCTTCCCGGCAGCCTGATCGAATTCGAGGGCCGCAATCTCCTCGCCCTCCCGGCGCCCGAGCTGCGGGCGGTCCGCGGCAACCAGATCGCCATGATCTTCCAGGAGCCGATGACGTCGTTGAACCCCGTCTTCACGGTCGGGGATCAGATCGCCGAAGCGGCCATTATCCATCAGCACGTGTCGCGTGCCGCCGCCCGCGCGCGCGCCATCGAGATGCTGCGCCTGGTCGGCATCCCCGACCCCGACGAGCGCGTCGACCATTATCCCCATCAGCTCTCCGGTGGCATGCGGCAGCGCGTCATGATCGCGATGGCGCTCGTCTGTCACCCCAAGGTGCTGATTGCGGACGAGCCGACGACGGCGCTCGACGTGACCATACAGGCGCAGATCCTCGAGCTTCTCGACCGCCTCCAGCACGAGCTGGGCATGGCGGTGCTGCTGATCACGCACGACCTCGGCGTGGTGGCGGGCCATGCGGACCGCGTCGTCGTGATGTATGCCGGACGCGTCGTGGAGACCGCGCCGACGGAGGCGCTGTTTGAGCGCCCGACGCACCCCTACACCGCAGGGCTGCTCGCCGCGGTGCCGCGCATCGACGCGCCGCGCACGCGGCTGCACGCGATTCCAGGTCAGGTGCCGGCGGCGACCGCCTGGCCGCCCGGGTGCCGGTTTCATCCGCGGTGCCCGTACGCGTGGGAGAAGTGCGCTGCGCAGGAGCCGCCGCTGCTCGACATCGGGATGGGACACACCGCGCGTTGCTGGCTCGTGACGGAGCCTGAGCGCAGAGTGCCGAGGCGATGACCCTCGTCGAAGTCCGCGATCTCGTGAAGCACTATGCCGGCGAGCGCAGCTGGTTCGGCCTCGGGCGGGCGCAGGCACCGGTGCGGGCGGTGGACGGGGTGTCGTTCGAAATCCCCCCAGGTCGCACCCTCGGCTTGGTGGGCGAATCGGGCTCGGGGAAGACCACCGTGGGCCGGACGATTCTGCGGCTCCAGGAGCCGACATCCGGGAAGGTGCTGTTCGACGGCAACGACGTGTTCGGGCTCGACGCCGCGCGGCTCCGCGCCTTGCGGCGGCGCATGCAGATCGTCTTCCAGGATCCCTACAGCTCGCTCAATCCTCGCATGACGGTCGAGGACACGCTGCGCGAGCCGCTCGAGATTCACAGGTTGAAGGGCGCCGTCGCCGCGCTGCTCGACGAAGTGGGACTCGACGCGGCGTTCGCGAAGCGCTACCCACACGAGCTGTCCGGCGGCCAGCGGCAGCGGGTGGGGATTGCGCGGGCCCTCTCGGTCGAGCCGCAGTTCGTGGTCTGCGACGAGCCGGTGAGCGCGCTCGATGTGTCGGTGCAGGCACAGGTGCTCAACCTGCTCGCCGACCTGCAGGCGAAACGACGGCTCACCTATCTGTTCATCGCGCACGACCTCGCGGTGGTACGGCACATCGCTGACGACGTGGCCGTGATGTACCTCGGCAAGATCGTCGAGCGAGCACCAGCGGCGGAGATCTACGCGCAACCGCGGCATCCGTACACGCGCGCCCTGCTGTCCGCCGTGCCGGAGCCGAACCCCCGCGCGACGAGCCGCCGGATCGTGCTCGCCGGCGACATCCCGTCGCCCGCGCATCCGCCGTCCGGCTGCCCGTTCCATCCGCGCTGCCCGCATCCCAAGAAGAGCGAGCGCTGTCGTACCGAGGCGCCGGCGCTCAGGCCCATCGCGCCCGGCCACCTCGCAGCATGTCACTACGCTGAGGAGCCGATGTGACCGCCGCGGGCCTCCTGGTGCTGGCGCAAACGGCCATAAATGCAGGAATTTGGTTATGTGATTTGAACGAGTCCTGCCAAGTTGGGTTTACCCCGGGCTTGCGCCCGGGGTCAGAAAACCTGGACTCCACTTGTCGGCTCATCGAGCATTCCAGATGTATGCGCATATCACCTGGCACACGTGGCGGCGCGTCGGGTGCATCGACGCTCGTGCAGCTCGCGAAGTGCGGATAGCGGTTGCGAGCGCCGCCAACCGCACCGGTGTGCAGGTGGTCAAGGGAGAGGTGTTGGCGAACCACATCCACTTGCTCGTGAGCTTCCGTCCCGATACTCGCATCAGCGATTTCATGCGCCTGGCAAAATCGGTCTCAGCCACACGGGCGAATCGCTTCGTGGTCGGAGCCGTGCGGTGGGCGCGAGGGTACTATGTGGCGACGATCCACAAGAGTGATCTGCCACGCGTGATTCGCTATATAGCCCAGCAATTCCAGCGACACCCCGACCTCATTCCACGACCGTCGAGGTTCTCTGACCCCGGGCGCAAGCCCGGGGTCAACGAACAAGGGATCTGGGGCGACCTAGCGAACCCCTCCCATCAGCCGCTGAATCGGCCGCGTTAACAGCAGGAGAATGGCGGCCGCCACGAAAGTCGTGACCGCCACCGCGCCAAACAGCGTCGGCAGCGGGAACCTATCGAAGAACCCTCCCGCAAATCCCGCCAGCTTGTTCCCCGTCGCAATCGACAGGAACCACACTCCCATCATCGAGCCCACGATGCGCTTCGGCGCGAGCTTCGTGACGATCGAGAGGCCGACGGGGCTCAGGCACAGCTCGCCGATCGTATGGAGGAAGTAGAGCCCGACCAGCCACAACGGACTCACGAGCACTCCCTGCTGCTGCGCCATTTTGGCCGCCGGGACGATCAGCGCGAAGCCCAGTCCTACGAAGATCAGTCCGAGTGCGAACTTGACCGGACTCGAGGGCTGCCGCGGGCCGAGGCGGATCCAGAGCCACGCCAGCAGAGGCGCCATGCCGAAGATCATGAACATCGAGTTCAACGACTGATACCACGTCGACGGGAAGTCGAACCCGAAAGCGCGATTGTGCGTGAGCCGGTCGGCGAACAGGTTGAGACTCGACGCCGCCTGCTCGAATGCTCCCCAAAAGATCGATGAGAACACGAAGAGCACCGCGATGGCTGCGACGCGGTTCCACTCAGCGCGGGTGAACCGCCACCACGGCTCGGCGGAGGTGGCAGGCGCTGCGCCCTGTTCGGTTTGTCCGAGCCGCTGCAGCGCCGGCATAAGACGCGGCCGACCCAGGACGTACTGAATGAGTCCGGCCACCATGCCGACGCCGGCGCACGCGAACCCGACATGCCAGTCGACTTTCTGGCCGAGTGTCCCGACGATGAACGGCGCGATGAACGCGCCGAGGTTGATGCCCATGTAGAAGATTGAGAATCCGGCGTCGCGGCGCGCGTCGTCTTTGTCGTACAACGCGCCCACCATCGTGCTGATGTTGGGCTTGAGGAGTCCGGTTCCGATGACGATCAGGCAAAGCCCAAGGAAAAACGTCGCCTCGGCGGGGATCGCCATGCTGAAATGGCCCAAGGCGATGATGACGCCGCCGACGAACACGCTGCGATACTGTCCGAGAAAGCGATCGGCGATCCACCCGCCAGGGATGGCCGCCGCGTACACGCCGAAACCGTACCACCCCACGATCCCTGAGGCCTTCTCGGAGGTGAATGCGAGTCCACCGTTGGCCACGGACGCCGTCATGTAGAGCACGAGGAGCGCGCGAAGACCGTAGAAGCTGAACCGCTCCCACATCTCGGTGAAGAAGCAGGTCGAGAGCCCGCGCGGATGGCCGAACCATCCGCGATCGATCCCGCTCGACATGGACATCAGCGGGTCAGCCATTGCGGTCCTTTCGGTCGAACAAATCGTCTTGTTCAGCGGCGTCCGGGTGTTCAGCCGGCCGCAGCAGCGCCCCGAGCCGGGTTTCCCACTTCTCGACGTCGAAATGATGCTCGTGCTGCAACGCCCGCCGCAGCACCGGCGAGAACTCGTGAAACGCCTCGAGCAGCTCGCGCGTCGCCTGCCGCAGTCCTTCCAGCTGAAAGCTGCCGTCGGTCGCGCCCATGTCCTCGAGGATGCTCTGCTCGGTGCGCGACGCCACGATCGGCTCCGCCTGTCCCTCGATGAAGACGTTCGTGCGCTGTCCGGGTCCGCGACCTTGCTCGATCGGCATCAGCCCGAGGATGTGGTCCGAGCGCCAGTACTTTCCATATCCGAGGAACACCATACGGCCTCGCTTCACGTCCATGGTTACCTCCGCGGACGCCGGTTTTTACGGATGTCGTCTAAGGCCACGCGATCGATCTTGCCGTCCATCCGCACGCGCACGTCGTAATTCTCCCAGTACATGAAGTTGGCGAGCGCGGTGAGGAAGGTCTCGTTGAGTGACGGCTGCGGAGCCGCAAGCCATTTCTGCGGCTGATTCGCCGGCTCGGTCAACAGAATCGCTTCCAGCTCCTTCTGCAGTGCCGGCGTGATGGGAATGAGATCCGCCGAATCGCTCGTGAAGAAGTACAGCTTGTGCAGCGCGTAGAGGCGCTGCAGCTCCTTGATCGGATCGGGGGCGTCATAGACGCGGATGTCGATGTAGCGGTCGGTGCCGCCGAGGTAGCCGCCCTTCGCGCGCACGACGAGCAGCGCGGCCGACTGCATGCCCCGCTTGTCACCCCCGCCCGCCTGCCCGGCCACCAGCGCGGCGATGAGCCGGTCAGCCAGCGTTCCGCGGCTGCGCTCGAACGTCTCCGCCATGTTTCGGACGGTCGCCTCCGAGACCATGATGTTGGCTTGCGCCGCATAACCATGACCCACGATCAGTTGGCCTTTGCGGCCCATCTGCCCAGCGGCCGGTCCGCCCGTCCTTCCCCCCGCCCAATCGAAGGTGGAATCCCCCGTCCAGCTCGCCGCATTGCCGCGCGCATCCACCATCCCCACCTGGCGCTGCGATGGCTGGGGATCGGTGCGCATGATGATCCGCATCGCCTCCGGCGCGGTCGCCCCCCGCGCCAGCAGCTCCAACCCCTTCTCCCCATAGTCGGTGTTGCTCAGCGCCTGCGTCGCCACCGCGCCGACGCCGGCGCGGGCCCACGGCACGAGCCCCCCGACGTTGGGGAACTTCGATTGCACCGCGATGCCGAGATCTCCGGTGGCGGAATCGTAGGCCACGATGCTGTAGGTGTGCGCGCGCTTGAGAAAATCAGACGGTGGAGGTTGTAGAGGCTGGTGGAGGATCTGGAGGAGCGGCAATAAGAGCACGGGTCTATTCCTTTCGCATTTTCTTTTTGAGCTCCTCGAGCTGCCGCGCCGCGGCCGCTTCGCGCGCCGCCCGGTCCATGTCCGACTTGAGCAGCTCGTCGCGGAGATCCGTTCCCTCGCGCGCACCGCCCGCTTCCTCGAGATCGCGCCACGTCTGTTCTGTACTGGGCTGCGCCGCCGCAGCAGTCTTGAGCTGCGTCCGCATCTCGTCCAACTCACGCTGGGCGAGTGCCAGCTCCTCCCGTTGCGCGGCGAGCTTGCGCTCGAGCACCCCGACCCGCTCGCGATGTTTGGCCGCAAAGCGGTCGGCGACACTCACCGTCTCCTGGTCCTGGATCTCCCCGGCCAAGCGGCCCCGGCGTTCGGCGTCCGCCAAGCGCTGCCGCTCGAGCTCCACCTCGCGGCCCGTGCGCGCGATGGCATCCTGGATCTCGGCGACCGCAACCTTCGCGTCCACGACCGCCTCACGCATCTGGCGCGCGAGCGATCGCAGATCGGGGGTGGAGGCCGCATCGAGGGCGGCGCGGAAGGCGTCCCGCAGGCGCTCGAACAGGGATCAGCTCTTGCGGACGGTCTTGGCGAAAAAGTCGGAAAAGACGGGCTCCACGGCGCGCGAACCGCATTCCGGGCAGGCGGGCCTTGGATGAGCGGAGTGTTCTGCCATCGATTCGGTGCGAGAGAACACCGCGTCACACGCGGTACACCGGTACTCGTACAATGGCATGATGCAACGTTATTCCCACACAAAACCACGGTCAAGTTGACGCACCGGGGGTCGGCGGCAAATTGCTGACATGCGCAAGGTGTGGTTCGTCGTCGCCGTGGTCGCCGCCTGCGGCCGCGGGCTCGAGCCGGAGCCAGTCTGCGCGCCGACGCTCGTGGGTGCGTGCGGCCGGCTGCAATTTCGCGGCACCGTTCCGGACAGCACTGACAATGTGTTCATCGCTGCCTACCTGACGTTTCCGCGGACCTGCACAGAGCTCATCGCCAACCGCCAGCCCTTCATTCCGAGCTCCGTGCCGTACACCGTCTCCGCGACGACGTACGGCGTGGCGCTACAGCCAGGCGCGTACCAGTGGTTGCTGGCGGTCTGGAAGAAAGTCGGCAACCTGACGCTGTCGAATGCCGACACCGCCTTGCTGCGAGTCGCGGGCTACTACCGCAACCCCGCCGATACGACACAACCCGGCGTCGTGACCGTCCCGGCGGGCGCGTTCGCCAACAATGTCGACTTCGTCGTCGACTTTGATCGGCTCGAACCGGCGACGGACTTCGTCATGTGCACCGCGCAATAGCCGCCGTCCTGCTCGTGGCCGCGCCCTTCCCCGCGGTGGCCCAGGGCCTCCTGCGGGGCACGGTCCGCAGCACCCACGGCGAGAGACTGGTCGGGGCGAGCATCGCGATTCCCGGCACGACGCTCTCGACCCGCACCGATCTCCAGGGCATGTACCGCATCCTGCTCGTGCCCGCCGGCAGTGTGCGCGTCCATGCCGGCGCGATCGGGTACGCGGTCGTTGATACGACCGTCGCGCTGACCGGCGGCGACTCGACCACCCTCGACTTGACGCTGCGGCCCGAACCGCTCGCCCTCCCGCCCGTTGACGTCGTCAGCGATCGCGTCCCGCACTTCGGCGATCGGCCCGCCACCAGCGTTGCGCAAGTCACCGCGCGAGAGCTGAGCCGTCGCGCCGTGAGCACAGTCGACGAAGCGATCGATCACGTCGCCGGAGTGCAGTTCTTGAACGGCCAGGTCAACTTGCGCGGCTCGACCGGATACGTGCAGGGCCTGAACTCGCGAGTGCTCATGACGGTCGACGGCGTCCCCATGAATCAGGGCGACCGCGGCGGAATAAACTGGGACCTGCTCTCAGTGGACGACATCGAGAGCGTCGAGATCCTGAAGGGTGCCGGCTCCTCGCTCTACGGGTCCGCCGCCTTCGGCGGCGTCGTGAACGTGACAACCCGCGACATTCCCACGGGGCTGCATACCCGCCTGCGAGTCACCGGTGGGATGTACGGCGATCCGCCCCACGCCATTTGGAAGTTCCGCGACACGCCGGGACTCCTGGGCAGTGGAGACTTCGCGGCGTCGTACGGCACAGACGCCTGGGGCGGGAGGATTTCCGCCGGCGATCGCCACTCGGACGGCTACCGCGAGCAGGATCAGGACGACCATCTGCATTTCGCCGGTAAGGCGCGCTGGCAGCCTTCCGTCAATACCCGGGTCGATGTGTCGGGTGGGTGGGCCGTCGACCGCTATGACGTGCCGCTGACCTGGTGCAGCCGCGGAACCTGCGACGATCGCGGTCAGGTTTTCCAGCCGTTCATGATCGATACCAGCGGCCGAGGCGCGCGCACCGACTCCCGCAAAGGCTATCTCGCGGCGCAAGTGCGGACGACCGTCTCACCCCAGTTCGCTTGGAGTGCGCGCGCCTCGTGGCTGCGCACGCATTTCGTGGATGTGCGTCGCCCCAGGTCGGAGTTCGGCGTCGGCGACCGCTTCGGCGCGGAGGGACGGATCGAAGCGCATCCGGCCCCGATGCGAACCGTCATCGTCGGCGCCGAGGCCACCTACTCCGACGTCACGAGCGACATCTTCGGTATCCACTCGCAGTCGGAATTTGCCGCGTACGGACAGAGTGAGCAGCAGATCAGCGCGGTTCGCGTCAGTGGTGGGGCGCGGGTCGATTTCCTCGCCGTGGACGGTGGCTCGCTGACTGCCGTCGTGAGCCCCCGCGTCGCCGCGACGTTGAACGAGGGGGCGGGAACCTGGCGCGCGTCCGTCGGCCGCGGCTTCCGCTCACCCACGATGGCGGAGCGGTTCGTGCACACCACGGCCCTCGGGTTCGACGTCATTCCAAACCCCACACTCCGGCCCGAGACGGGGTGGTCCTTTGAGATCGGGCACACCAGCGCGCCCATATTTCGTTTCATGCGGCTAGATGCCGCCGTGTTCTGGACCGAAGCCCGCGATTTGATCGAGCCCCGGTTGCTGCGGTTTCCCGCCGACACCGCGGTTAAGCTCGACAGTGTGAAGATTCAGCTGCAGAACGTCGTGCGCGCGCGCATCGCCGGAATCGACGCCAGCGTGATCGCCGCGCCGATTCCCGACCGGCTCATCGCCACGCTCGGCTACACCTACCTCGACACCCGCCGCCGCCTGGCCGGCGACACGACCGAGGGGCCGCTCGCGTTCCGGCCGCGCCATCTCCTCACCTTCGGCGCGGACTACAGCATCGGCGCGGGCTCGGTGGGAGTGGACTTTCGATACGCGAGCCGGCCGGAGCGCGTCGAGCTCGAGGGGTTCGTCGACTCACGGCGAGTGCCCGTGACTAACGTGCTCAATTACATCTACAACCTGGTGCCGGAGACCCTCGCACCGGTGCGAACCGTGACCCTGACCGCTGTCTGGTCACATTAGCATTACATTTGCAGCCCATGACACGACCGACGTTGTCTCTCCTCTTGTTGCTGGCGACGGGGTGCGGCCGTGGCACCGGCGGTTCGCCCACGTGTGGCATCGCGCTGCTTGCCGGTCCGGGTCTGATAACCTCGCAGTTGTCGAATGCGCGCGACGTGCTCACCGATCCGCCGCGTGGCATCCCCGATTCCCTCCCCGCCCTCGTGATCCAGAAGTCGAACGATCGGGGCGCGGTGATCGTCGGTCGCGATGCCGAGGGCAAAGTCTCGATGCAGTTCCGGGGACCGGCGTTCCCAGCCCAGGGCTATGGTCTGCTGGTCGTGGACGACACATCACAACGCGCCATGGGAGTGCTCATCCTCGATCAAGAGGAGCCGAAGCGTCATCCGGCCATCGGCACCGTGATCGGCGGGAGCACGGCGTTGAACCTCTACGGCGTCCTCGTGGACTGGGCCAGCGTCAGCAATCCGCGCTGTCCCTTGTTTGGCGGCCCCGCGTCCCAAACGTCGTGAAACCCGCTCCCGCCGTTGCCGTGACGGCGCCCCGCCGCCTGGTCGAGGGCCGCGAGCGCGTCACCCTGAATACCGCTTACGTTCGCGCCCTCGAAGGCGCCGGCCTGGTTCCCCTTGCCGTTCCGACGATGCTGGCGGCCGATCGCGCCGGCGCCGCCCTCGCGGCGGTGCGCGGGCTCGTGCTCACCGGTGGTGAAGACGTCGCGCCCGCCCGCTACGGCGCGGTGCCGCATCCCCGCCTGGGCGATGTGGACCCCGTCCGCGACGCCGCCGAGCTGGCATTGATCGCGGCCGCGCGGGCGCGCGGTCTTCCGATTCTCGCCATCTGCCGCGGCATTCAGATTCTCAACGTCGCCCTCGGCGGCACGCTCTATCAGGACCTAGACAGCGAAAGGCCGGGACCCGTGCCGCACAATGACGAGACAGGCCGTCATCCGGTCCACGTCGAGGCGGGCTCGTTGCTCGAGCGCACGCTCGGCACGCGCTCGGCGAGCGTGAACAGCCGGCACCATCAGGCGATCCGCGATCTTGCGCCCGGCCTCAAGGCGGTCGCGTGGGCCGACGACGGCATCATCGAGGGCGCGGAGCCCTCCGACGCGAAGGAGCCGTGGATGGTGGCGGTCCAGTGGCACCCCGAGGACCTGACGGAACGGGCGCTGTTCGACGGCTTCGCGCGGGCCGTGGCATGACCGCGGCGCTCCACGCGTTCCCGTCGGCGGAGTGGGTCGCCGCGTACGGCGCGGCGATCAATGCGAGCGACGACTACCGCACGGCATCGACGGAGTGGACGCATGGCGCCGTCGCGCTGGTCCTGCCCGCGCAACCGGGCATCGGCGTGCCGGAAGATGTCGCCATCCTGCTCGACCTCGAACGCGGCACCTGTCGGACCGCGCGACTCGTGCCCCGGCAGGACGCGCAACAGGCCCCGTTCATCCTGACGGCCGAATACCGCTTCTGGAAGCAGATCATCAAGAAGGAGCTCGGCCCCATCGCCGGGATCATGCAGCGCAAGGTCGCGCTGCAGGGATCACTGCCGATCGTGGTCCGGTTCATCAAGTCGGCCGAGGCGCTCGTCGACGCCGCGACGCGCGTGCCGACCCGGTTTCTCGACGAAGCAAAATGAACGCCTCGGTTGCCGAGATCCTGACGCGCCTCACCGCCTTGTCGCACGAGCTGGCGGGAGCGTTCCGTCCGGCGACCATCGTCGAGATCGTGGCACGCGTGTTGACCGAGCAGCT
>WNGL01001037.1_pt1 | contig 46758 bp, 48 predicted proteins | sample 5400591 | NCBI WGS metagenome assembly WNGL01 (sample SAMN13153377, study PRJNA577476) | soil metagenome | isolation source: 80 cm soil or saprolite under Garry oak tree replicate 1 | place: USA:California | collected 2016-06-15 | reverse complement strand
ACCCCGGCGCCACCCCGGCCGGCCGCGCAGCGCCTTTCCTTCGACCAATCGCCCTCGCACTTCGAGGAGGCGAGCGAGCTCCGGGCGGCCGAGCGCGAGCTGTGGCTCGCGCAGGAGCGCGAACGGACGGCGCCGCCGCCGCTCGAGCGGGCCGTCGTGGAAGAGAAGCTGCGGCTCGTCCAGCGAGCCGATTACTTCGACATCCTGGGGGTCGGGGCAGACTGCTCCGCCGAGGACGTCCGGCAGGCGGTGGCTCGCCTCCTCACGGAGCTTCTGACCGAACGGTGCCCACCCGAAGACGCGTCGCTGCGCGACCAGGTGGACGAGATCCGACGAGTGGTCTCGGAAGCGGGCGCAGTGCTGGGGGACGACGGCCTGCGCGCGCAGTACCGCCGCGCAGTGGGAAGGTAGCCCAGGGCGCGGCTTTCGTGCTTCAACGGGCGTGGCGATTTACGTCCGGCACCGATAGACTAGGTCACTCCATGATTCGCGAAATCATCATCTGGCCCGACCCCATCCTGAAAGAGATCGCCAAGCCGTTGGACGGCGTCGACGACACGACGCGGCGCCTCCTCGACGACATGGCCGAGACGATGTACGCCGCCGACGGCGTCGGCCTGGCGGCGCCGCAGGTCGCCGTCGGAAAGCGCTGCATCGTCATCGACACCTCCCCTCGGCAGGAGGGTCAGAAGCTCATCCACCTCGTGAACCCGCAGATCGTGAAGACCGAGGGGGAGACCACCTATACGGAGGGCTGCCTCTCCATCCCGGGCGAGGCCGAGGAGGTGGAGCGTGCCGCCAAGGTCTGGGTGCGAGCGCTCGACTACTTCGGGAAGCCGTTCGAGCTGGAGTGCGACGGCCTGCTCTCCATCGCGGTCCAGCACGAGACCGACCACCTCGAGGGCACGCTCTTCGTCGACCATCTGTCGAGCCTGAAGCGCGAGCTCATCCGGCGCCGGATGAAGAAGCTGAAGCTCGAACGCGCCGCCGAGCGCATGGACGAGATCCGCAACGCGGCGCAGCACAAGAGCGCGCTGTAGGACGGACCGCGTCGATCCCACGGCGGGGGATGAACCCCCGCCCTACGCCGACGGATCAGTAGGGCTCCCAGCCCGACGCGGAGTCGCGGCAGTTCCAGTCGATGAACCCCCACCCTACGCCGACGGATCAGTAGGGCGGACCGCGTCGAGTTCGCACTCCGCTCGCTGCCCAGAACCCCCGCCCTACGCCGACGGATCAGTAGGGCGGGGGCTTGTCCCCCGCCGCTCGCGCGGCACCCCCACCTTCGGACAGAGGTCCTCGAGCACGCACCGTTCGCAGGCGGGGGCGCGCGCGGTGCACGTCCGGCGGCCGTGCCACACGAAGAGCTGGTGGCCCTGACCCCACCGCTCGCGCGGGACGAGGAGCCGCAGCCGCTCCTCCACCCGATCCGGGTCGCGCTCGCGCGTGAACCCGAGCCGGCGCGCCACCCGGCCGACGTGCGTGTCGACCGGGAAGGCCTGGTCGGCGCCGAGGTGGACGAGCACCACGCCCGCCGTCTTCCGGCCCACGCCGGGGAGCGCCTCCAGCGCGGCGCGCTCGCGCGGCACGCGCCCGCCGTGGGCCGCCTCGATCGCCCGCATGGCGCCCACGATGCTCTTCGCCTTGGCGCGGAACAGGCCGAGCGTCTGGATGAACGGCCAGAGCACCTCCGGCTCCGCGCGCGCGTAGGCGGCGGCGTCGGGGAAGCGGGCGAAGAGCGCCGGCGAGACGAGGTTCACCCGCGCGTCGGTGCTCTGCGCCGACAAGATGACCGAGACGAGGAGCTGCAGGTCGTCCTTGAACTCGAGCGCGATGCGCGCCTCCGGCATGGCTCGCTCCAGCCGGTCCACCACCTCGCCCGCCCGCGCCCGCTCGCGCTCGGGGGGCCGCCGCGCCGCTCGCCTTGCCATCGCGCGCCGCATGCTAGCATCCGCGCCCCATGCGCCTCATCGATCTGCGCTCCGACACCGTCACCCGGCCCACGCCCGCCATGCGCGAGGCGATGGCCCGCGCCGAGGTCGGGGACGACGTGTACGGCGAAGACCCCACGGTGGCCCGGCTGGAGGAGCGCTGCGCCGACCTGCTCGGCAAGGAGGCCGCCCTCTTCGTCGCGAGCGGCACGATGGCGAACCAGGTCGCCCTGGGCGTGCTCGCGCGCGGCGGCGACGAGGTCATCTGCGAGGCGGGCGCCCACTGCTTCGCCTTCGAGGGCGGCGCGCTCGCCGCGCTGTGGGGGATCCAGGCGCGCACGATCGCCGGCGAGCGCGGCGTCCTCGATCCGGCCGCGGTCGAGGCGGCGATCCGGCCCGACGACGCGCACTACCCGCGCACCCGCGCCGTCGCCATCGAGAACACCCACAACCGGGGCGGCGGCAAGGCCTGGCCCCTCGCCGCGGTGCGCGCGGTGGGCGAGGTCGCCGCCCGGCGCGGGCTCGCCCTCTACATGGACGGCGCGCGCCTCATGAACGCCGTGATCGCGACGGGGACCTCCGCCCGCGACTACGCCGCGCCGGCCACGCTCGCGTCGCTGTGCTTCTCGAAGGGCCTCGGAGCGCCCGTCGGCTCGGTGCTGGCGGGACCGCGGCCGCTGCTCCAGGAGGCGCGCCGACTGCGCAAGCGGCTCGGGGGCGGGATGCGCCAGGCCGGCTTCCTGGCGGCGGCCGGCCTCTTCGCGCTCGAGCACCACGTGGCGCGGCTCGCCGAGGACCACGCGAACGCGGCGCGGCTCGGGAGCCTCCTGGCGCAGCTCCCCGGGGCACACCTCCAGTTCCCGATCGAGACGAACCTCCTCTTCGTCGCCTTCGAGGGGCGCAGCGCGGCCGACCTGTGCGCCCGCTTCCGTGAGGCGGGCGTGCTGTGCAACCCGGAGGGCTCGCGCCCCGAGCTCGTACGCTTCGTCACCCACCTCGACGTCTCGGCCAGCGACATCGAAGAGGCGGCGCGCCGCGTGGCGGCTGTGGTCGGCGCATAGCGCACATTGGAGCGTCCCGCGGTCGTGGGGGGTGGGATCGGGGCCCGCTGAGCGCGTGCTAGCCTGGTCGAGCGGGCACGCCCATGCGCCGTCTCCTCATCCTCCTCTTGACCTTCACCGCCGTCGGCTGCGCTTCGGCGCCGGCCGGGAAGATGGCGTGGGTGCTGGAGCCGGAGGCGACCGAGACCTCGAGCCACGACGACCATCCCCTCACCCCGGCCCTCTCCCCCGCCGGGGGAGAGGGAGGACGGCTCGCCCTTTCGACCTCGACCGCGACCGGATACACCGACGCCGCCCTCCTCGCGTTCGAATCCGACGAGCCGTATCTCCCCCCGGTCGCGAACCCCGCACCGGAGAAGCTCGCCGCGGAGGCGCCGGCCGGCCCGCCCATCGATGCCGCCCTCCTTCGCTTCGCCGCCGACGCGCGCCTGCGCCGGGCGGTGCTGCCACCCTCACATGCCTTTCCCCCCGACGCCGTCGTCGCCTGGCAAGGCCTCGCCCATGAGCTCGAGCAGTACCTGGAGCGGCCGATGCCGCAGACGCCGCTCGCGGAGCTCGTGCGGGCGCGGGTCGCGGTCGAGGCGGAGCTCGACTTCGACCGCCGCCGCTTCGGAGACCCGCCGGCGCAGGTGGCGGCGGCGCTGCGCGGGGAGATCACCCACCTCGCCCGCCGTGCGGAGGCGGCCCGGGCGCTCGGGCAGACCATCTTCGTGGCGACCCGGCCGCCGGTGCTGCGCTGGCCGATCCTGGACGCGGGCCTCTCGTCCGCCTTCGGCGTGCGCCTGCACCCCATCGACCACGTCCGGCGCATGCACTGGGGCGTCGACTTCGCGGCCGCCAGCGGCCGGGTGGTCAGCTCGGCCGCGCGGGGGTTCGTGGTCCGGGCCGGCTACACGCCGGGTTACGGCCTCGCGGTGGAGGTCCGGCACGACGGCGAGCTGACCAGCCGCTACGGCCACCTATCGCGCCTGCTCTGCGCCTCCGGCGACCGGATCGACGCCGGCCAACCCATCGGCCTCGTCGGGTCGACCGGCCGCTCCACCGGCCCGCACCTCCACTTCGAGGTGTGGCGGGGCGGGCGCGCCGAGGACCCACTCGTCCTCCTCGGTGTGCACTGGAGCGGCAGCGCCGGCGGCGGAGGGTAGAATCGCCGGATGCTCCTCGCCGGCTTCGTCATCGCCCTCGCCACCGCCGCAACCCTGGACGTCGCGCCGGGCGACGACCTCGCCGCAACGCTCCGGCGGGCGAAGCCGGGCGATACGCTCGCGCTCGCACGCGGCCGCCACCAAGGATCGCTCCCGGGCCTGGCCGGTCTCACCGTGACCGGCGCCGGCGCGGGCGAGACGGTGCTGGAGGTCCCCGAGGGCTCCCGCGGCGCGGTGGTGGTGGGCGCGGCGACGCTGACCGGGCTCACCGTGCGCGCCGGCCCACGGCAGTGCGCGCTGGTGGTGGACGGCGGCGAGGCCGTGCTGCGCGACGTGGCGCTCGCAGGCGGCGCGTGCGGCGCCCTGGTCGCGTCCGGCGCGCTCCACGGGGAGGGCGTCCACCTGCGCGGCGGCTGGCACGGCCTGCTCGTGACCGGCGGCGAGGTGCGGCTGACGAACGCCACGGTCCATGGAGGCGTCGCCGGCGTGGCGGTCCAGCGCGGCCGTGCGGCGCTCGATCGCTCGACCATCTTCGGACCCTCGCGCGAGGCGGCGGTGACCGTGACGGGCGGCGAGGTCACCCTGCTCGCCTCGGTGGTGATCTCGCCCGGACCGGCCGGGCTCGCCGTGAGCAGTGGCGCGCTGCGGGTGCGCGCGAGCGCGGTCTCCGGTTCCGGCACGCGCGGTGGCAACTCCACCTGCGCCGAGGCCCTCGGGGGCGAGCTCCGGCTGGCCGGCAGCGAGCTGCGCCACTGCGGCGGCGCAGCGCTGGAAGCGTCGCGGGCGCGGGTCGTGCTCGACGGCGTCGACGTGGAAGGCGGGGCAGCGGGGTGCCTCGCGCTCCTCGACGGGACGCGCGCCGACCTGCAAGGCGTGCGCTGCAGCGGGCGCGGGCCCGGCCTCTTCGTCGGCAGCGGCGCGCAGGCCGAGCTACGCCACGACCGCTGGCTCGTCGATCCCACGATGGTGGTCGAATGCGCCACCGGAGCGCGCGTGCGGCTCGGCGAGGGGGAGGCGGGGCGGGAGCCGTGCCCCGGGGGCGCCGCGCCGGCGGGATCGGGGCGCTGACGGCGACCCGGGAGTCGGGCGGCTCCAGGGCGTGGAGGCCGTGTGGGATTGGGGGTGAGGGCCCAAGCGACCGGGGGCTCATCGCCGCTCGACAAAGGGCCGCGCGCGTGACAGCCTCCCCTTGGACGGCCACGACTCGGGGTAGGTGCAACGCGAATGCAGATCAACCTGCGCAAGGCGATGTTCGTGCTGCCGAATCTGTTCACGTGCAGCTCGATCTTCCTCGGCTTCTACGCCATGACGCTGTGCGCCGGGGAGGCCACGCCGGCGCAGCTCAACCAGGCCGCGCTCTCCATCTTCTTCGCCATCTTCTTCGACGCCTTCGACGGGCGCGTCGCGCGCATGACGCGGACGCAGTCGGACTTCGGCGTCGAGCTCGACAGCCTGGCCGACGTGATCTCGTTCGGAGCGGCGCCCGCCCTGCTCGTCTACAAGTGGGCGCTCGCCCCGCTCGGCTTCCTCGGCTTCTTCCTCGCCTTCTCCTTCGCGGCCTGCGGCGCCCTGCGCCTCGCCCGCTTCAACGTCCTCGCCCACCGCGGCGAGAAGGGCAGCTCCCGCTTCTTCGTCGGGCTCCCCATCCCGCTCGCCGCCGGCGCCATCGTCTCCATCGTCATCGCGCACTATCGTGCGTACGGCTCCATCGGCGACGAGACCACCCGCATCTTCATCGCGGCGGTGGTAGGCCTCCTCTCCTTCCTGATGGTGTCCACCGTCCGTTACCGGACGTTCAAGGACGTCCACCTGTCGCGCAAGAGCCTCTCGGTCTTCGCCCTCATGTGCCTGGGCGGGCTCGCCGTCGGCCTCGCCACCCGCGCCTCGTTCGTGATGGTCGTCTACATGGGCGCGTACATCGTGATGGGCCTCGCCGAGTGGGTGATCGCGCGCCGGCGCCCGGAGCCGGCGGTGACGGCCCTTCCACCCTCCGTGCGCGCCCAGCTCGAGGCCGACCCCGCCCTGGAGCCCGACGACGACGACGTCGAGGCGAAGGACGAAGCCGACGAGTACATCTAGCGCGTGCTCGACCCTACTCCGCAGCTGGCCGCCACCGACGAGACGAGCCGTTTTCGCCTGAAGAAGGGCGTGCCCGACGGCAAGCCGGGACCGTGGGTGCTCCTCGCCGCCTGGGGGCCGTGCGGCTACGCGCCCTGGGCGCCGGGCACCGCCGGCACGCTCGGCGCCATCCCGCTCTTCTGGGCCCTGCGCGGTCTGCCGCTCGGGATCTATCTCCTCACCGTCGCAGCCTTCACCGCGGTCGCCTGCGTGGCGGCTGCGGCGGCGGGACGGTACTGGAAGGTGGTCGACGCTTCACCCATCGTCATCGATGAGGTGGCCGGCTATCTCGTCACGATGGCCTTCTTCCCCTGGTCGTGGGGGAACGCCATCGCGGGCTTCCTCCTCTTCCGCCTCTTCGACGTCGTGAAGCCTTGGCCGGCGAGCTACTTCGATCGCAAGGTGAAGAACGGCTTCGGGGTGGTGATGGACGACGTCTTCGCGGGAGTCTGGGCCGGGGCGACGCTCGAGCTCCTCCGCCTGGCGCTGCGCCTCCTCGCCGGCTGCTCCAGCTCGCACTGGTGGTGCCCGGGGCTGCTCCCGTGAGCCTCACGGTCGAGCTCCTCTCCACCGGCGACGAGCTCCTCACCGGACAGGTCGTCGACACGAACAGCGCCTGGCTCATGGACCGGCTGTGGGAGCTCGGCGTGATGGTCCGGCGCAAGACGCTCGTCGGCGACGATCGGCCGGACCTCCTCGCCGTGCTCGCCGAGACCACCGCTCGCGCCGACGTCGTGGTGATGAGCGGCGGTCTCGGGCCCACCGAGGACGACCTCACCGCCGAGTGCGTGGCGCAGGCGATGGGCGTCCCGCTGGTGGTGGACGACGCCTCGCTGGCCGCCATCCGGGAGCGCTTCGAGAAGTTCGGGCGCACCATGACCCCCAACAACGCCAAGCAGGCGCGCTTCCCGCGCGGGGCCACCATCCTGCCGAACCGGCTCGGCACGGCCCCGGGCTTCCTCGTGCGGCTGGGGCGGGCGGAGCTCACCTGCCTGCCGGGGGTTCCGGTCGAGTACAAGGGTCTGTGCGAAGAGGCAGTGCTGCCGCGCATCGCGGCGCGCGTCGGCGAGGTCCCTGCGGCGCGGCTGGTGAAGCTCATCGGCATCCCGGAGTCGCACGCCGACGAGGCCATGCGCCCGGTGATGGACGCGCCCGAGCACCGCGGCGTGCGCTTCGGCTACCGCGCCCACTGGCCCGAGATCCACGTGAAGTGGAGCGTGCCCGGGCCCGACGCGGAGGCGCATGCCGACCGCATCCTGGTCGAGGTGCGGCGCATCTTCGGCGACGCCATCTTCGCCGAGGGCAAGGAGGAGCTGCCGCAGGGGGTGATCGAGCGCCTCACCGCCCGCGGGGAGCGCCTCGCGCTGGCGGAGAGCTGCACGGGCGGACTCGTGGCCGAGCTCCTGACGTCGGTGCCGGGCGCCTCGGCGGTGCTGGAGGTGGGCGCGGTCGTCTACGCCAACGACGCCAAGACGGCGCTCCTCGGCGTGCCCGAGGCGCTGCTCGCCGCGCACGGCGCCGTCTCCGAGCCGGTGGTGCGCGCGATGGCCGAGGGCGTGCGACGCCTGGGCGCAGTCACCTGGGGGCTGGCGGTGACCGGCATCGCTGGACCGACGGGCGGCACGGCCGAGAAGCCGGTCGGGACTGCGCACCTCGCCATCGCGGGGCCGGACGGCACGCGGACCTGGGCGCGCCGGTTCCCCGGCGACCGCGAGCGCGTGCGCAAGACCTCCGCCTACGACCTGCTGAACCAGCTCAGGCTGCTCTTGCGTTGACGACCCCTCTCCCCAGCCCGCTCCCCGCTCGCGCGGGGCGAGGGGGCTTGCAACGCATTCGCCTCGAGGTGGGGCTCTTCCTCGCCAGCCTGCTCGTGCTGGCGCTCTTCTCCGCGCCCCAGGCCCGCCCCTCCCACGCGCTCCACTTCGTGTACCAGGCCGACGCGTGGCTGCACGGACAGTTGAGTCTGCGACGCCCACCGCCCGACTTCAACGACTGGGCGCGCGTCGGCAACCGCTGGTACGTGTCGTTCCCGCCCGGCCCGGCCCTGCTCATCCTGCCGGGCGTCGCGCTCCTCGGTTTCCGCTTCGACGACGTCGCCTTCACGGCTGCCTTCGCGGCGCTGAACGTCCTCCTGCTGTTCTTGGTCATGGAGCGGCTCCGGGTGACCGGAGATAGCGCGCGCTCGCGCCAGGAGAACGCCGCGCTGGCGCTCCTCTTCGCGTTCGGCACGGTCGCCTTCTCCTGTTCCATCCGGGGCGAGGTGTGGTTCACCGCCGAGGTGCTGGGCGTCACCGCCACCTGCCTCTACCTCCTCGCCGCCCACCGCGCGCGCCACCCGCTCCTGGCCGGGCTGGCCTGGAGCTTCGCCGCGATCACCCGCACCCCGCTCGTCTTCACGGGCGTCTTCTTCGCCGCCGAGGTGGTCGCCGGCGACCGCGGCGCGCTCCCCGCCGAGCTCCGGCGCGGCGCAACCTGGCGCGATCCCGCCCGCTGGAGGAAGGTGGCGCTCTTCGCGGCGGGGGCGGCGCCGCTGCTGGCCTTCGCGGCCTGGGCCAACTGGGCGCGCTTCGGCTCGCCGTTCGACTTCGGGCACGCGCACCTGTGGAACAACCGGGTCAATGCGGACATCCGCCAGCACGGGCTCTTTTCGCTCCACTACCTGCCGAAGCAGCTCCGGGCGGCGTTCCTGCGCCTGCCGGTGTTCGAGGACGGGCGGCTCACCTACCATCCGGACGGGATGTCGCTCCTCCTCACCACCCCGCTCTTCCTTCTCCTCCTCCGGCCGCGCGCCAGGCCCCGGCTGCACCTCGCGCTGTGGCTCACGGTGGCGCTGACGGCGCTGCCGGGCTTCCTCTACCAGAACAGCGGCTACGTGCAGTTCGGCTACCGCTTCAGCCTCGACTACACCCCGTACCTGTTCCTGCTGCTCGCCGTCGGAGCGCGGCCACTCGACCGGCTGTTCTGGGCGCTGGGACTGTGGGGGGTGGCGGTGAACACGTGGGGGGCGCTGGTGTTCAGGGGAGGCTGAAGCCGGCGGGGGATGAACCCCCGCCCTACAAGCCGGATGCTCTGCGGCGGGGGATGAACACCCGCCGCCGCGCGCCGCGGTTACCCCGCCCGCTCGACGCAGAACAGCTCGAGGAAGCGCTCCCACGAGACGAACGGCGCGCCCTCCGCCAGGAGCTGCCGGTAGAGCACCTCCGCGGCGGCGACCAGCACGGCGTCCTCGCGCACGGCGTAGCGGCTGGCGAGCCCGCCATCCGCCAGCGTCCGCTCGACCAGGCTCTTCACGTTGCGGGCGCGCCCCTCGAGGGCGCCCTCCCGGTCGATGAGCCAGCCGATGAGCTTCCCGATCGACTCGCGCACCACCGTCCGCCCGTGCGCGCCGCCCTCGACGAGCAGCCGGTTCACCACGTCGGGGTGGGCGTCGCGCACGACGAGCCAGGTGAGCGACGCCTCGGGCGCGAGCCCGGCCGCGGAGAGGATGGCGCGGCAGCGCGCCTCGTCCGCCGGCGAGGGGCAGCGGATGCGGACCACCGGCTCGGGGGCGCTCGTCATCGCGCGTTCCTACCGATCGCTCCGCGCCGGCGCAAGAAGCCGTTAGGATCCGTCCATGCCGGATCTCGACGCGCCCGCGCTCGAAGCGCTGCGGGGTGTCGGTGCGGCACTCCTTGGGGAAACGGAAACGCCCCTCCCATCCCTGTCGCGCTGTAGGGCGCGCCGCGGCGTCATGAAAGGGGCGTCACTGACCCGCGAGGGAACGGGGTCCAGGGGCGCCGCCGAGGTAGCGTCCGAAAGCCATGTCTAGAAGGAGCTTTGCTATCACGACCGATGTGCTGTCGAGGGGCATCGCCATTCTCGACGTGCTTGGCCCCTTCCGTGTGACGTTGAACCAGGTGGTCGTCGCAGCCGTGTTCGCTTCGTTTGCGGCCGGGATGATTTCCGCAATTGCGACACCTCCAGAGGTCTGGCGCGAGAGGCAAGCCGTCGGCGTCGGGAACGGCGATCGCGTCATCAACCGCCTGGTAATGGTGTTCCTGGCGATCAGCCTGGTCCTGAACCTTACCGGCCGAAACGCCTCCGGGCTTCACGGTGAGTGGGCATTCGGATCAGTGCGCGTAACGCGGTACCAGCTCGTGCAAGCGTCTTTGCTGATTGCCTTGGGAATAATGCTGGTTATTGAACCGCTCTATCATGCATGGCGAGTGCGGCACGTGAGGGAACGTAGCTAGGCTAGCCACAGACGTGAGCGCGCGCTCCTGTCGTTCCCTCCGCGCGCGAGAGGAGGAGGACCATGGGACGGCCAGTTGTGCACTTCGAGATCATCGGGAAGGATCCCGCGAAGCTGCGTCGCTATTACGGCGATCTCTTCGGGTGGGAGTTCGACACGAGCGGCCCTGTCGTGGAGGCCGTCTCTGAGCCGGGCAACTACGGATTCGTCACGGCTGGCGACGGGGTGGGAATCCCGGGCGGCGTCGGCGGCGGCGCGGGGTACATCGGCCACGTGATCTTCTACGTCGGCGTCCCCGACGTCGAAGCCGCGCTGCAGGAGGCCGAACGGCTGGGCGGGACGCGCCGGATGGGCCCCGAACGTGCGCCGGGAAGAGACCTCGTGGTGGGGCACTTCACGGACCCCGAGGGCCACTTGATCGGCGTCGCCGGCACCTCGTGACGATCGGCACGCGCACCGCTTCATCGTGATACGTCGCGATGCGAGCAATACGCGATCGAGATTTCGAGAGCGTCCCGCCACGGCGCGCGCCTGGTCCGAAACGTGTTGCCGCCGGTGCCGATGCGGCAGTGGGTCCTCTCGCTGCCGCGGCGGGTCCGCTTCCTCGCCGCCCGATACCCGACCCTTGCCTCGCGCCTGCTCGACGTGTTCACCCGGGCCGTTTCCGCCTGGCAGAGGAGATCCGCGCGGCGGCTGGGGGCGGCTGATCCGCGGACCGGTGGCACGTGAGCGCCGAGCACGCCGACGCCGCGTGACGTTCCCTCGCCACGCCGAGATCACGTCCCCCGGCCGGACAGCGCGCGCGTCGCGACGGGCGTCGGATCCTGCGCTGTCATCGCGTGGCCGAGACACTTCACCCCCGCGCTGTACTCGACCTGCGTCGTCGTGCCGCTGATGGTGAACGGAAAGGTGACGTAGTCCCCCGGCGACGTCGGCGTGAACGTGACCACGACGTTGCACCGTGCGCCCGCGGCGAGGACCGTTCCGCAGTCGCTCCCGGCCCCGGGGAAGGTCCCGCCCGCAAAGGCGTAGGGCGCCCGGACGAGCCCGAACTCGGCGAGCGGACAGTCCTGCGCGGTGCGGTTCCACACGCCGAGCGACGCGGTCGCCGTTTGACCGGCCGTCACGTCGCCGAACGCGTAGGTCGTGCCCGGGTCGAACACGATATGCCCGGCGCCGGGGTCCGACGCCCCGCCTCCCGGTCCGCAGGCAAGGCCGGCCGCGACGGAGACGACGACGAGGGCGAGGACGTACGCTCGGGCGGGCATGGTGGCGAGGAGAGCACGTCGCGGCCACACCGTCCGTGATGGCGATCAAGTCCCTCCTATCCTCGGAAGAACGGCTGCCATGGCGACGAGCCGGCCTCCGGAACCGAGCGTGTCACAGCGAGTCGCGGCCGCTCGTCACGCCTCACCATGGTCGCCGAGTGTTCTGATGCTCGGCTTCTCCCTCGCGCGTCGCTCTCCGGGTACGGAGCTGTCTATCGGCAGCCCAGGGCGTCCTCGATGGCCCGCGCTTCCGCTGCGGCCGCTTGCGCCAGCGTCCGGCCCATCTTGCGGACCGAGTTGCCACCCAGCTTGTCGACGAGCTCGTCGAGGCTTTCGCAGGTCGCCGGGACGTCGCCCGAAGCATACGCGGCCTGCGCCTGGCGAACCTTTTCCACGAGGGCCATGCCGTGTTCGACACCGGCCACGGCTTCGCCTAGATCCTCGAGCTCGTCGCCGACGGTCATGGGCACCATGCTCCCCGTGAAGCGGCCATCGCCACCAGCACCAAAGGTCACCTCGGTCACGAAGGCCGTCGGGTTCGTGGGATCGAGCTGGGCTGCCGGCTCGATGCCCAGCACCTCGAAAGCCGCCACGCCTCCCGGAAACCCGTTGGCCGCAAAGTCGAAGCGCTGACCGCCGGACAAGGTCAAGGCGATCCCGGAGACGATGAGCGTGTACATGCTATCGCCGGTCCCGATGGGCAGCGTGACACTCGCGAACAGCGGATCTCCGGTGCCGACCGCGTACCGGTAGCCCACGGCGATGGCGGGACCGAGGAACACCGGAGCGTTCGGAATCACTGCGACGTCGAAGACGAACGCGCCGTGCACGCTGGCCGTTGGCAGGACTACGCTGGGGTAGGCGAGCAACCCGTGAGAGATTCCGTCGGGGCCGATCCACCCTCCCGAAACGACGCCGCTGTTGTTGATGGACTCGACGATGATGCTCGAGGGGCCGGGGAGGTTGGGGCAGGTGATCAATTCGTAGCCCTGCCCGGCGAGGACGTACCCTGCGTAAAGCTGCGCATCGGGGTTGTTGAGCGAGCATTCGTCGCCGAGGGCGACGGGCCGGCGCGCCACTTTCCCATCCCTCAACCGCGCGACGAAGACGTGGCCGCCATCCTCACCCGCGTCGTGCGGAGGGCGGCGCTACATCCTGCGACCGCCGCTCGCGCTGCACCGCCTCTCCCGCGGCGACGACGGGACGCGTTGGTCCGGCAGCTCGCGCGCTGATCGCGAATCACGAACGGGTCCCGCAGCTTGCGGCGATCTATCGAGCCTTCGCGCGGCTGCTGCTCCATCCCATGAGGTGGGGAGCGGCTCGGGAGGTCCGAGCCCGCTCCCCGAGGTCTCCTCACTTCGATGCTGCTTGGGCGAGCCTCCTCGTGCGACCCAGGGCTTCCTTCGCGGATGTGGCGTTATCGGAAATGATCTCCACGCGAAGGCGATCACGCTCGGCGTGAACGCGTGCTCCGACGCTGTTGACATTGAGCGGTGACTCGGCGGACGGATGGTACCGGCCGCGTGCGATCTGGGAATCGAGTGTCTCCTGCATCTCCGACGCGGTGACGTCGGCGCCTGGGCGATATGTGATGGCGACCCCATAGAGGTGCCGCCCGGACCTGATGTTTCGGTAGACGGGCGAGACGCTCTCTATCGCGTCGGATCGAAGGGCGTGACCAGCATCCGCTGCGGTCACATCACAGTCCTGCGAAGAGCTGATTGCGCGGCTCGGAGTAGGAAGGAACGATAGAAGTGCGACAATCATCGACAGCCACTTGGTAGTCATGCCTAAAGACCTCTCGTTGAGAGTACGAAGCAATATTCTTGGCTCGGAACGAGACTGCCTCTAGATGCGCAAGCGGAGGACTCGGCCGGTATCCGCGTCCGTCGCCCCGCGAGGGTTCCCGGCTCTCGCGAGCGCAGCTTCCTCGTCGTGCGCCATACGTGCGAACGGCTCGGCGACCGCTGGGCCGACGGCGCCCAACGGCTCGCGACCCAGTAGCGCCCCACGGCTCGGGGCCAACTGATTGTCCGGGACACAACACGTCAGGCGGGGCGCGGCGTCGCGGTGAAGCGAGAGGCAGCAGCAAGAGACCGCGCGCAGCCGACCCTCTGTGGCGCACAACTCGCTCGACCGAGCTCCCGAGCCGACGAAGGCAATCACGGCAGCTACGAGGCCAGCAACGGTGCGTAGCACGGTCACTCCTGGGGGACGCTCATCATGATATGCACGTTTTCGCTCCAGGACTTGGCGCGTCGCGTCACTCGCCGTGCGTTCTGGCCGCTCTCCTGGATGCTCAGGAGCCCTTCGACCTGTGGCTCGCCACTACTCGATCCACGACTGGTGGTGACGGGGAAGAAGCAGCGAGCATTGCGTGGGGTCACGTGCGCGTACCCATCAGCTCCAGGGTAGCCAGCCGGGCAACGGGTGATTCAGCACGGTCGGTGCCCCCCGATCGAACTCAGCGACCATTCGAAACGGACGTCCGAGGTCTCTGTTGTCGAACACCAAGACGTGCGGCAGCTCGCGAATAGCCCGTGCCAGGTTCTCGAGCGTCCTGGGATACCGCTCGAGCAGCTTCTCGGCGGGGACGTCGTGTCCGCCCTGGAGTACGCGCATGGCGACGCGCTCGTCACTCTGCTCAGGGGAATCGAGCCCGATGAAGCAGAGGACGACCGTGTAGCCCAGCGTGCTCGCGTGCCGGAGGAAGTCGAGCTTGGCGCCTACGGGATCGGAGAAGACCGTCTCGAACACGAAGCTTTCGCGCTGCTCGACCAGCGCCTTCCGGAGGTGGTCCGCGAGCTCGGCCGCCTCGTAGGCCTCTACCTCGAGCTCTCGCGCAAGGTCATCGGCGTTCACGAACCGCAGCCCCGCCGCTTCGAGGTGAGCGCCATAGAACGTCGTCTTGCCGGCCCCGTTCGGTCCGGCGAGCGCCACGATGATGGGACGCGAGTCGAAGGGGGAGATCACTGGCGTTCGGCTGGTCGAAACTGCCGGTTCACGAACCGACCAACCGTGCGTGTCCCGTCCTCATCGATCTTGGCGATGAGGCCCGGCCGATCCGCCGCTGCCTCGAAATGCGGGTACGGTCGGGACGCCAGGTGAGCCGTCAGTCGCTCTCGTCCGCTCGTCGTATCGACAGAGCTGAGGCAGGCCGAGAGAGGAACCGCTTCTCCCCGCTTCTTGAGCCTCAGCAGGGTCTCGGTGCGCAGCACGGACTCCACGGCGCGACCGAGCCGCGCCCAAAACTCGACCTGGCTAGCGATCGACCGCTCTGACGTCTCGCCGACGATGCGAGCATCCAAGACGAGGTTGTCGGAGAGCTTGACGGGCTGGCCCATGCAGTGAAGGTAGCATTTTGATACCGCGATGCAAGGGCACGCCGCCCGTCAGAATAGGACTGTGTATCCGGGCGTTTGGGACTCACCTCCGTCTCGAAAACGTTCCCGCTGCTGCGCGTGAATGACGGCTTTGCGTGCGCCATGGTCCTCACCTCTTCGTCGCCCGCAACGCGCGGTCGATCTCTTCAGCCTCGCGCAACCGTCCGGAGCTCCCTTCCTCGGGAGCTCCTCTCAGACCGCGCTCGCCGGTGGAGGACCCCCGGGCCGGCGCTTCGGGCCGCCGCCGAGCGCCTGATGTCCGGTGGCCGCGGCGACGGCGACGACTGCCGCAATGACGCCGACGAGGGCTGGTCGCGCGTCGGGCGAGACGTCCGGCAGCAGGTAGGTGAGGCCGACGCCGGCGGCCGTGCCCGCAGCCGCGCCGAGGAGGGCGCCGGCCAACGCCCTGGGGCGCGACACGCTGCGCCCGAGGAGCTCGGCCGCCCCCCAGGCTCCGAGCGCCCCCAGCACCGGCGCCGCGCCCACCGCCCCCAAGAAGCCCAGCACCGCGCTGACGGCCTCGAGCCCGGGCGACCACGCGCGAGCCGGAGACATCGCGTGCAGATACCACGCCGGCAACACGCTCGAGGTCGCGCCCATCAACCCCGCACCTGCGGTCACGCGGTATGGCGCGCCCCTCAGCCGGGAAGCGACCAGGGTCCCTGCGGCCAGCACCGCCGCCACGGAGAGCGCGGCGACGACGCCGACGTCCAGCTCGAGCCGGCGGCGCTGCCACGCGTAGCGACGGGACGCCCCCACCATCTGCTCGGGGGTGGTGCGCGACGCATACACCGTCCACTCGCCTTTACGCCGCGAGAGAACGGCTGCCCTGGTGGAGATCCAGACGCTGCCAGCGCTCGCGGAGACGGTGGGCGCACCGATCGGCGGCGGCCCCGGGCCTGCCGTGAACCATCGCGGGAACGGGACCGGCTCCACCGCCTGGATCTCGCCTCGCGGTGTGACGCGGCCGAGGCGGGCCCCCTCGTCCTCCCCGAACCCGCTCCAGAGCACGACGAGACCGCCCGTCTCGTGCGCGAGCGAGAGGTAGCGCGGCCCCGAGGGCGGCAGGACCGTGCCGAGCGCGCCGTTGCGGTCGACGTGGCTCACGCCCAGGCCCCAGAGACCGTAGGCTCCTCCATCCCCGTCCGGCGCGAGCAGCTCGAACCGACCGCCCGCCATGTTGGGTCTGGTCTCGTAGGGCACCGTTGGCCGGGAGCGCTCGTACCCGTGAGTTCGCCACACGGTCCAGCGTCCGGAAGACCACCGGGCGTATCCGATCATGTCGTCCTGGCGCGCGCTCGGGCCCTCCAGCACCGTCCAGAAGCCGCCCCGTCCATCGGCGACCGCTCCACGAAGCGTCGTACCCTCGAACAGCTCGGCGCGCGACGTCATCGCGGACGCGTCGAGCCACACCACCTCGCCGCGAACGTATCCCGCCTCGTCGTACACGGCATGCACGACCACTGCCTGCCCTTCTCCGGTCCCGACCACGTAGCCGGGCCGTGAGTGGTCGATCGGGCGCGCCGACCTCGGCATCGCTCGCCAGGAGCCGCCCGCGTCCCGATGGAGGACGGCATCGGTACCGAGCGCCCAGACCTCGGGCGGGCGCGCGGCGACTTGCAGCAGCGTGCCCGCGGCGGGATGCTCCACGAGCGCGACCGCGTCGTCGACGCCGACGCGCACCAGCCGCGTGGCGGACCTCCCCAGCACGAGCGCTCCGCCGTCTGCGTCGGCGAGCACCTGGACGATCTGCGCCGGGACGAGATCGTCCCGGCGCTCCGGCACGCCGGCCGCGGCTGGCTGCCACAGCACCACGGCCGCGAGAACGCTCGCCCGAGCGATCCCGCGTCGACGCTGCGTGCAATGACGTATCGTCAAGGGTTCCTCCGGGGGCGCGCGTTCCGTCTCGGCGCCCCGACACTCGCTGATAGCACGCGTGACGCTCGCGGAGCGTACTTCCATTCTAGCTCTTGATGCCGAGCCCTTGCGCGTTGAGCGTCCCGCAGCCGAAGCAGCGGTTGCCCGGGATGCGGTCCTGGATCGCCTCCGGCATGGCCGTCCTCCTCGCCGCGCGCCGAGCGCCATGACCCAGCTGCTCAAGCGATCTTCGCGCCGCGCGCCGCGAGCAGCTCGCGCAGCACCGCCCGGTGGCAGCGCGCCTCGTCCGGGCAATAGCACCCGATCGAGAAGTCCGCCATGCGCGACAGCGCGGCGAGCAGGTCGAGCGTGCGGCTCGCCGCGGGCTCGGCCATCTCGGCGCGAAACTTCTTCGCGAACGCCGCCCACTGCCGCTCGGTCTGCGCCGACTTGGCGAGCTGCATCGTCGGGACGGTCGGCGAGAGGTTCGGATACCAGACGTCGTACCAGTCCTCCGACGCGACACCGGGCACGGTGCATGCCAGAGTAGACGTCCGCTCCACCCCAGCATCTCAGGTTGAGGGCGGGTACATACTCCCACTGGCCCACGGCAGTCGACGCAACGTATGATTCACGGCAGACCGTCCCGGAGGTTCGGCAGCGGCTCGGTCCAAAACGTGAAGCTCACGAGGGCGTCGAGATACCCTCGGCAAACCGGATTGGGACGGATACCACATGCGAAGAGCTATCCTGGCGGCGCTGTTCGTTTCGAGCGCGATGGGCTGCGCGACGATGAGCCACAAGGTGAAGTATGAGCAGCTGGACGCGTCGCCCACCAGCTACCTCGTGGACGAGACGAAGCCGGATGCGTACCCGGGGTTCCTCGCCGCGCAGGGGAACATCTACAGCTGTCGATACGGCATCCACCACCAATCACAGGACGAGTTCGAGCCGCCGAAGGTGGAGGTCTTCGCGAAACTCCTGGCGAAGTACGACCCCAAGGTGACGAGCCGCCGCGTCGTGCTCCAGCGGTTCGACGTCTACTACAACCATCGCCTGAAGGCCGTCGCAAGTGGCACTGCTGCAGCTGGAGGCGCCGTCGGCGGGGCGGTCGGCGCAAGCATTCAAAGCTCGGGGGAGAACGCCGCGGCGGTGAACCGCAACGTGTTCACGTTCAAGAAGATCGTCATCGACCCGGATCCTCTCCGGAAGCAAGATCCAACCGAGCATTGGGTCGGCTGCGACGACGAACACGAAGGGGAGTACTCGGCGAAGACGATCACCGGCGGCTCCGACGTCGTCGTGACGTGGCTGCAGTTCACCATCGCCGGGACGCCCTACCACTTCCGGAGCTTCTACCAGTTCCAGCCCGAGAAGAGCGGCGACGTCGATGCCGCGATTGCAGCCGCCGTGGCGCTTACCATCGAGGGGATCAGTCCGCGTCTTATCGCGCAACGATGACGCGATAGCGAAGCCCGTGTCGTTGGTCGAGTCCACCGCCGGGAGGCCGTAGCGTAGGCGGACACGACCGGGGGCCCCCCGGATCCTCGGGCCGACGGCGTATGATACGTCATGCCGACGCGCAGGCCGCTCCTCGCCGCCCTCCTCTCCGTCTCGTTCCTCGGCCTCCCGCCGCTCGCCGCCGAGGCGCGGACGACGCGGGCCTGGAGCTACTCCGTCCTCTACGACGGCGCCGACCTGGTCGTGATCGCGACGCCCACGGCGACGCGGATGCGCGAGGAGCAAGCGCAGCTCCCCGACATCCAGCAGACCGACAAGAACGGCAAGACTGGCCCGGTCATGGCGCAGCGCGTGGAGACCGAGCTACGCGTCGTCGTCGTCCTCAAGGGCAAGGCACAGGACGCACAGGACAAGGCGACGAAGACGATCCTCCTCCACCACTACACCGACATCCCCAACTCCGGGCCGTCGTTGGATGGGCCGGGGTTCGTGGCCTTCGATCCGAAGGACAGGAAGCAATACCTGATGTTCCTGAAGCGCGGGAAGAATGGCCAGTACGTCGCCGTCAGCGGCCAGACCGACCCCCACTTCTCGATCGAGGAGCTGCGCGATCGCGATTGGCGACGCGGGTGAAGAGACCTCCTGCCGCGCCAGCCCGGGGCCGGCCCGACGCGATCGAGCCGCCGCCGGACTACGACATGGCGGACCTGGTGTACGAGGAGTGAGTCCGGGTTCGAGCGCCGGCCGCGCTCCGGGCGGACACTTCTCGCGGAGGAGCGCTTCCCACGAGCGCGAGCTTGAACCTGCCCAATAGCGAAGCCAACTCTTCCGCCCGATTCGATAACCCGGCGGCCGCCGCCGACGCCTCCTCTGAACTCGCCGCGTTTTCTTGAGTAACCTTGTCCACCTGCGCCACGCCAACGTTCACTTCCTCGATGGCCTGGGCTTGCTCGCGCGCCGATGCCGCGATCTCCGTGACGAGATCGCTCGCCTTGGCTATCGAGGTACTGATGTCGGTGAGCGCTTCCGCCACTTCGTGGGCCATCGCGTTACCCACTCCGGCCTGCTTCACGGCCTCCTCGATGAGCGCCTCGGTCTTCTGGGCAGCCGACTTGGAGCGGAGCGCCAACGCCCTCACCTCCTGTGCGACTACTGCGAAACCGCGCCCGGCTTCACCTGCCCGCGCTGCCTCCACTGCGGCGTTCAGAGCGAGGAGGTTCGTCTGGAAGGCGATCTCGTTCACCTCCTTGATGATCTGGGAGGTGCTCTCGGACGCGGCCCGGATCTTCTCCATCGTCTCGTTCATCTGCTTGGTCTTCGCCTTGCCAGCGTCCGCCTTCCCCTTGGCGATATGAACTAGCGACCTCGCCTGCTGGGCGTTGTCGGAGGATCTCTTCACCATCGCCGTCATCGACTCCAGCGAAGCAGAAGTCTCCTCCAGCGAAGACGCCGACTCAGAGGCACCCGACGCCACCGCTTGCGCGGACGACGCGATCCCGGACGATGCGGTCGTGACTTGCTCCGTGGCCCGCGCGACCTGGCCTAGGGCATCATGTAGCGCTTGCGCCGTCTTGTTCACACCGTCCCTGATCCGGTTGAAGTCGCCCTGGTACTCGCCGTGCATCCGGGCGGTGAGGTCTCGGCCCGACAGCTTCTCCAGCGTCATTGCGGCTTCTTCGACCGGCTTGGCGATGGTTTCAAGGAGCCTGTTCATCTTGCCGATGAACTCCGCGTTGTAGCCCCGGTACTTCGCGCTGTCCACGCGCACGCTGAGTGTGCCCTCGAGGGCAGCGTCGAGTAGCGAGGTCAGGTCATTGGAGCGGGTGCGAAGCGTAGTTGCGAGGCCATTCCACTGTTGGCGCATCTCCGCGAACGCGCCCTTGAAAGTGTCTTCTATCTCGTCGGGCACATCACCCCTGGTGAGTGCTGAGATGTTCCGCGAAGCCACCTTCAACGGTCTATCGTAGGCGTCCAGGATGCTGTTCATCCCCTCGGCCACGGGCTTGAACTCCTCCTGCATCTCTTCCGTGTTGGCGCGCATATCCAGATTGCCATTCAGGACAGCCTGCGTGAGAGCGTGGGCCTCTGAGTGCAAGCCCTTGATCACCTTCCCGATGCGCCGGACAACAAAGAAGGTGAGTGCGCTTCCCATCAGGGTAGCGACGCCGAACGCGAGGCTGAGAGCGAAGCGAGTGCGCTGCTTCCCTTGCAGTGCCGCAGCTTGCTCACTGTGCAAACGAGTATCGACTGCGATTTGAACCTCCGTTAGCGCCGCCTCGACAGCCGCGAACCTCTCTCGCGCTACCCCAGAGACCGCAAGGGAGTGGTCGAAGGCCGCCACGACGCTCGGGTCGCTTCGCTGCTTTCCCTGGGCTAGCAGTTCTTCATACGGACGTGCCGCCTCGACGTACTCACTTACGCCCGCAAGCCATTCTTTCCATGAACCCGTGAAGTCTTTCCACGCCCTGACTGTCTCAGCGTCATGCGGGAGTGCCTCGAACTTCCGCATGGCTTCGTCACTGAGTGCGACTGCCTTTCGCATCCGAGTGTGGCTAGCCCGGCGCAACGCCGGTGACAACTTGGATATCTGGATGTCGCTGAGACTGTGCATGATGGCCTGCTCCGACGTCGCCAGCGTCGAAACCGCGTCGGCTGAGGGATAGGTGTTTGTAGCAACGAGGTCCACCTGGTCGTAGATGGACATCACGCTGTACCACCCTGTCATCGCCACCATTCCAGCGAGGAACAGGATGAGCAGCGTCGAGAAGGTGACGAGGGCGCTGATCCGGATGCGGCGGAGCATTGGTGGCCCAGTGGTTGGGAGGTGGGTTCCGAACACGAGCACTGCCACGCCCGCTATCCGGCCTGAGCCGGGGTCGTTCTGTCAGAACGGCTCTCTGCGGCCCTTGCCAGCCTCGTGCCCGGTGACGTAAACGATGTTTCCCCGCGTCACCCCCACACTCCCCGTCCAGAAGGACACAGGCCAGGCTACGGTTTGGTCGGACCCAGGGTTACGCCCAGACTCACGGAGTGTGCTGTTGGCGTGCCGACCGCGGTCGGGGGCGGTGATTCGACGAGGGCCGACGTCCCGAGTGCGGCGGCCGGCTACGCCTCATCGCCTTCATCGCCGAACCGACGGTGGCGCGGAAGATCCTCGACCACCTCGCGCTCGACTCGACCGGTCTGGAGCGCGCTCGTTCGCGCCCCCGTGCTCACCTGCGCCCGCGGCTCTCCCACTTCGCCCTTGCGATGGCGCATGTATTTCGACAAACTGAGTCCAGATAGATCTCCAAGTTACATTCTTCCGCCTCGGGCTCGCGTTTCAAGTGCCATTCATTTCAGGGAGGTTGTTCAATTCATGTTCGCAACGATGTTCACCCAAGGAATAGGGATCCTGTTTTGCGCTCTGTCGCTTGCATCGTGCACAGCGCCGGCACGTACCGTTCGCGAGCTGCGAACGGCGCCAAGCGGGATATCGAAGCAGGCCTATACCATTAATCGGGAATTCTCTAGAGTGGTGAGCGATGTGAAGCGGAAATCTGCTGAATGTCTCGAATTCGGATACACGAATACAACTCAAAATGGCATTCACTATTCTCAGACTACCTTCGTTTACCATCCCAAACAAGACTATCAGTAGTGATAAAGCAGAAATGACAATGCAATGGGAACGCTCCCCGCACAGCAGCAGTGACCCAGCAGGCGGCTATTACGTGTTTCTGACCGACATTGAAAGGGACGGTTCCAACAAGACGCGCCTGACTCAATACGGACCGTCAATCTTCAACGCCTGGCAGCCTATTTTCGATGCGGTAAGGGGGTGGGGTGAAGGGAAGAACATTCCGTGCCCCGAGTGTCCGTAGCGCGGTTCTCGCTCGCCGGCCTCGTGGCCGAGACGATCTCGGGCGTCGCGTACCATGACCTCATGCGCAACTCGGTGTTCACGCCGCTCGGCATGGAGCGCACCTTCTTCCTGCGATCGGAACGGCGTATGCTGGGCACCCTGGGTGCCTTCGACCCGCGGGCGGGTGGCGGGGGATAGATCTCGCCCCGAGGGCGTCGACCTCCCATTCAGGCACGCCCACCAGCACCGGGGACGGCCGGAGCGCGACCACGGGTAGCGATCGCGACGCGGTCCTTCCCCGGCATGACCTTCGCAGTACCGTCGCCCGGAATCGTGGAGGCCGCCCATGCCCATGTGCGCTCGACTCAGCGAGTGCCCGCTGTTCACCGTGCCTGCGATGGCTCAGGCCCTCGCGCTCTGGCGATCGTCCTCCGGCTGCTCGAGTTGCCGCAGGACGATTGAACGCGTGATCCAGGACACCCGCCATGTACCAGGACCGCTTCGATGACAGCGAGTGGACGCACGCCTGCCGCTTCAGCGTCGGGGGCGACAGCGACGAAGATTACGCCCTGCATCTGCGGACGATGAAAGAGGTCGCTAGCCTCGCAGAGGCTTCGAAGAAGCGGCTTGCCATCGTCATCTGCCAGGAGCCCGGCTTCCCGGCGCCGGACTCGAGCTGGCGCAAGAAGGTGGCCGAGATGACCGCCTCTCCGAGCTTCCGGCCGGTCCATTGCGCCATCGTCACCAGCAATCCACTCGTCCGCGGTGCCGTGACGGCGCTGAACTGGCTCCGCAAGCGCGAGTACTCCGAGGCGATCTTCGGCGACATCGAGTCTGCCCTCGCCTGGCTCGAGGCGTCACGCTGTCATTCGCTGCCGACGCTTCGTCAGACGGTGCAAGGCTGGGGGAGTCGCTCTTCGCGAACGGGGGTCGAGGACCGGATGCGCTCGGTCGCCGCACGCTGCGCGAATCTGGTCGAGAGGGGCAACGAACGACAGCCCCGTCGGCCGGACTAGGGCTCCGGTGGTCCTCGGCGGCACCGAGCGAGCAGTGGACCAGCATGCTGGCCGGCTCAACGATCCCTTTCACAACGGCTGCTGCTTGTGTGTCCGAAGTGGCCTAGTCTTCGGGGTCAGGTCAATCCCCACCGCGCGAGGAACGAGGAAGATGCGAACGACGGTCAGTCTTGCAGCGGCTGGGTTCGCCGCGATCGCCTTGAGTTCCTGCGTCGTTGCCCAGTCCATCCACAAGACCGGGCCCATCGAGAAGATCGAGCCGGGGACCGGGCTGGTCTACGGTCACGTGACGATGCCGGGTGGCGTGGGTGGCGTCGACATGGCGCATCCGAGGCTCATATTCGCCGGAAACGAACGGGCTCACGTGTACTCGGATGGCGACTTTGTCTTCGAGAACGTGGAACCCGGGGAGTACGCCTTGAGGCGCTTCTTCTCGCAGGGGCAGTACTACTACTTCGCGTATCAGCACATCCGGCCATTCGAGGTGAAGCCGGGGCGTGTCACATTCGCCGGCTCCTACGAGGTGCACTTCGAAGGTGGGGTGGCGGTCATCTCTGCAGCGTCGGCGCCGACCTCGTCGCAGATCCTGCGGAACGTGTTCGAAAGGACCAGCGGCAGCGGCTGGGATGCGGCTATTCGCGCGCGGCCGTGACCGCAGCGGTCTGTCGCTCAACCGACCAGACGTCCGTTCCCGGACCGTTACCTTCAGGCTGCCGCCGGCACTGTAGGGACCCACGACGAAGTGTGACCCTGGGTCCCTGCGCGGCGGCATCGTGATCCAACTGGACTTAGTGCCCTCAACCGAGAGCGAGGGCAGGTCGCCTTCGTCGCGAGACCCGCAGCGGTGTCGTTCACCGAGCCGTGCGCAACAGGCGGCGGCTTGCCGGTCACCCCCACGCGTCCTGCATGTCCCGCAGCTCGCCCACCGCCTCGGCCACGATCTCCGCCGGGATGCCGAACCGCTCCTCGGCTACCGCCACCAGCTCGTCCCGACTGGCGAGCGCGCGGGAGGTGGAGGCCTCGGGCGTCGATTCGATGATCTTCAGGTTGCGAACCGCGACGGAGCCGTGTCGATCGAAGCGATAGATCGCGACCGCGTTCATGAACGTGGCATCGGGGCGGAACGACTCCGCAATGACGCTCCGGAAATCGGCGGGCGTTCGAGGCCTAGGCTTGGCCAGGTAGCCGTGCTTCACCAAGCCGCCTCGGTGTAGCTCCACGCGGGAGCACCCAGCGCCGTCGCGGGGCTGCAGGACATAGCTCTCGTGGCCCCAGGCGACGACCTGGTCGCAGCTGAGGTCGAGCGGGAGCGGCGACAGGAAGGGCGCGCCGTACCCGGCGTCCACCAGGTACTCCCGGCCCTCGAGGCGCACCATGATCACCACGTGGACGTCGGGCCGGCTCATGTCCGCCCCGCAGAGGCAGGCCTCGTATCCCAGGCTCACCAGGAGCGACCACAGGTGGCAGTTGTTCGAGTAGCAGGTGCCGCCAAACCGGTACCGCTCGATGCCCTCCAGGAAGAGCTCCAGCGGCGGGAGGCCGGTGAGGCCACAGCGCTTCAGGCGGTACAGCTTCGACACGTTCTCGAACGGGACGCGCGAGACATGGGCGGCGACCAGCTCGTCCAGCGCCGCATGGCCGGGCTCCCGCCGGGTTACGCCCAGCGCAGCGAGGTACCGATCGACCAGCTCCGTCGGCGGTGGTCTACGTTCGTCAGCGATCGACATTGACGTCGACCCTTAGGGCGACATGCTCGAAGTCATCCGTGAGCGCGGCCTCGCGCGGCCGGCAGGTCCAGAAGAGCGCGCTTCCTGGTGAGCGTCAACACCCGAGAGCGGGGAGAGGAACTGGTCGAGGTTGAGCCTACCCCTGTGGCTTGCCGCGCGCGTCCTCGCGGGCGACCCCGTGACGTCACTGTTGCACAGCATACGTTAAACCGTTATCGTACGTCATGATCCTCGGTTTCGCGGATGCCGAGACGGAGGTGATCTACAACGGCTCTGGCGGGAAGTCGGCGCGCAGGCTGCTGCCGAGGGAGCTGTGGCCGCTCGCGCAGCGGAAGCTCGACCGGGTGAACGCGGCGGCCGACGTGAAGGACCTGCGAGATCCACCCGGCAACCGGCTCGAGTCGCTCAAGGGCGACCTGGCAGGCTTCTTCAGCATCCGGATCAACGACCAGTACCGGATCGTCTTCCGGTTCAGCGGCGGGAACGCCGCAGAAGTTCGCATCGCCGACTACCACTAGGAACCGACCATGCTGCCCACGCACCGACCCCCTACCCCGCCCGGCGCCATGCTGCTCCAGGAGTATCTGAAGCCCCGGGGCATCACCCAGGTTGACCTCGCTGCCCGCATGGGGGTTCCCGTGCAGCGCGTCAATACGCTCATCAACGGGAAGCGCGGCGTGACCGCCGAGACGGCCATTCTCCTCTCCGAGGCGCTCGACACGACGCCGCAGTTCTGGATGGCACTGCAGTCGGACCACGATCTCTGGGCGGCGCTGCAGCGCCGCCGCGGCGGCGGCTCCCGTTCGCCTGTCCGGGCCGCTCCGTCCGCGCACCGGACCGCGAGCGGGCGGTCGCGCTGAGCTGCGGGCGAAAACAAGAAGTTCTTTCGAGTAGAGAAGTCCGGACATGGAGCCGATCCACGATGCCGTTGTCGACGGGCACGCGCCCGCCGTCGAGGAAGCGACGCAGAGCGAGCTGGTGTTTCAGCAGGTAGCGGAAGCGGGGGGACATCGCATACGTCAGGGTGTCGAGCGTGATTCGGATCCCGGTCAGCCCTGGCCGCGAAGATGGCGCAGCACGTCGCCCGGGGTCAACACCCGCACGCCCTTGAACGGGTCGAGCGGGAGCAGGTGCCGGCGGTCGAACGTGGCGATGTAGTCGGCCCGGCCGGCGAGCGCCGTCCCCAGGTAGACGTCGTCCGACGGGTCGGCCTTCACCACCCGCACCTCGACCGGCTCGACCAGCTCGGCCGCGGCCGCCAGGTCGAGCACCAGGCCGAGCGGGTCCTCGAGGTGCGACTCTGCCCCGTGCTCCTCGACGGTACGCCGGTACTCGGCCACCACGGGTGCCGAGACCACCAGCTGCACCGTGCCGGCGCCGACCGCCTCGATCAGCAGGCAGGACGCCGACCGGCGGTTGGGCGTGAGCAGGGCCGCGAGCACCACGCTGGCGTCGAGCACCAGCCTGGGAGCGCTCACCGGCCACCGTGCCGGAGCCGGTTGTACCTCGCGGCCTCGGCCGGCCTCTCGTCGTCGAAGTCGCCGGCGTCGATGCGCCGGCGGATGCGGGCGCGGGCATCCTCCTGCTCGGCCTTGGCGACTCGCTCGCGAGCGGCCCGCTCGATGGTGAGCCGCACCCACTCGGCGGGACGCAGTCCGTCGAGCTTGGCGGCCCGGCGGAGGAGGTCGCGCGAGACACGGAAGGTCTGGACGGTGCGGGGCTGAGGCATACGTACGTAATACTTCGGCGGTGGATCCGGTGCAACCGGACCCCGGCTCGTGCCGGCTTCCCAATGGAACCAATCCGCGCTGCGTTCCACGGACAGCGCGGCGTAGTGGAAGAGTCCCTCACCTCGCGATCGGCGCCGCCTCCGGGCCGATGGCCTCGAACAGGGCGGGAAGCCCCATCAGGTCGCCGACCGGGACCCACTCCCCCTTCACCTCGACCTCGAGCGACGGGCAGAGGGCGTAGGCGCCGCGCCGAACCCGCTGGAAGAGGCGCCGGCTGTACGGATTGGTCGAGCCGAGCTCGTTCTTGGCGAGGACCGAGGACAGGTACTCCCGCCGGCGCCGGTAGGCGGCCAGGGTGGCGGACGGGAGGCCGGCGACCAGCCGGACCAGGCCGGGGGCGTCGATCAGGGGCAGCGCGCCCTGGCGGGCCGTGCCATCCACCATTCGCCGGATCTGCACCAGGCAGAGCTGCACGAGGAACCACTCGATGGTGGTCGGGTCGAGCTTCACCATCCGGTCGCCGAGCTTCACCTTGAGGGGCGCCGTGGCCAGCCGCTCCCACACCTGCTCGAAGGCCACCGCCTTGACGCCGCGCTGGTCGAGCCAGGCGGCCAGCGCCACCCGAAGGGCGGTGCGGCCGGCCGTGTCCGTGGCCTCGCCGTCGGCGCCCAACGCCAGCAGCTCGGCCACCAGGTCGTGCCGGCCGAGGCGGGCCGCCACCATGAGCGGGGTCTCGTTGAGCGGGTTGCGGAAGTCCAGGCCGTGGGCGCGGAACTGGTCCTGGAGACGCGGGGAGCGCCGCTGCCGGTACTCGGCGTAGTGGGTGTCCTCGATGTAGGCGCGCCCCGACTCGGCCTTCCGCGCGTGACGGAACCCGGCGGCCACCAGCCGCGGCAGCAACGCCGCGGCGTCGTAGGTGACCGCGAACTCGAAGAGGAGCTGCTGCGCCGCCCTGTCGATCGGTCCCGGGCCGAGCGCCCGGGTTCGGAGATCGGCCAGCGCAGCCGCATCGGCCACCGCCCAGGGCACCGGCCGGATCTCCAGGATGTCGCGGCGGATCTGCTCGGCCTGCTCGGCCTTGCCCTGCAGCTCGAGCCGCCGCGCCTCGCGCTGCCACTCCTCCCGCGACGACTCCTCCGCGGCCAGCTCGACGTGGTCGGCAGCCTGGCCGACGGACAGGAGCGCGAGGAGCGGGTGGCCGGGCTCGGCCTCGATCATCACCAGCGACTTCACCGCTCGCGTCATGGCGACGTAGAGGGCGTTCACGTAGAACTTGTAGGCATCGAGGCTCTTGTCGGCCTTGTCGCGCGCCCGGGCGTACTCCAGCCCGCCCTCCAGGTCGGCCGCCTCGACGCCGGCGGCGCACTCCCGGAACTCCCTGGCCGCGCCACTCACCAGGTTGAAGAGCACCACGCTCTCGTACTCCAGCCCCTTGGCCTCCTGGACCGAGAAGAGGAGCGGGGTGGAAAAGGCCGCCCGAGCCGCCGGCTTGTCCTCGTCGCGGAGCACCACCACCGCCGTCCGCGCCGAGCGCCGGGTCCGCCCGTCGAGCTCGGCGCGCACGCCCGGGCCGTCGGCCACCAGCTCCACCCGCCCCTCCTCGCCGCTGACGCACTCGACCAGGTAGTTGCTCTCCCGATCCACCGAGCCGAAGCGCCGCTGCTTGACGAGCAGCAGCCGGTTGGCGAGCGCCGTCACGGCCCGGGTGTTCCGGTAGTTGGCCGACAGGAGGTGGATCCGGTCGAGGGGCGACTGGCCGCCGGGGCGCTCGCCGTCGCCGTGGAAGAGGCTCTTCACCCGGGCCCAGGAGAAGAGGTTGGGGTGCACGATCTGGTTGGAGTCGCCGCAGAGCAGGAAGGCGTGCTTGTCCCGCAGCGTGGCCAGGGCCAGTCGAAGCTCGACCGGGGTGACATCCTGCACCTCGTCGATCACCAAGAAGTCGTAGCGCTCAGACGCCAGTCCCCGCCGTTCCCAGGCGGCCACGTTGGCGTCGAAGAGGCCGTGCTCGCGCAGGTGGGCGAGCCACCGCTCGAAGACCCTGTAGACGGCGCGCCGCTCCTCGCCGAGGAAGATCGACTGCCGGACGCCCAGGGCCAGGTACTCGTCCTCGCCGAGGTGTGGTCCCTTCTCGGCCGAGCCCGTGAGGACCCCGGTCACCTCCTCGAAGACCCGGTGCGGCTCCCGCAGCTTGAAGGCGCTGCGGTGCCGCTCGAACCAGGCCGCGAAGTCCCGCCAGCGCGCCTCTCGCCCCGACGGTACCTGGATGGTCTCGACGAGCTCCGCCATCGAAAGGAAGTCCACCTCCTGTGCGTCGTTGGCGTAGCGGTGGGCGTATTAGAGCGACCGCGCGTTCTCGACCAGGAAGGAGGACCGGGTGAGGTAGAGCCCGTGGCCGGGCAGCGTCTTGAGCTTCTCCAGGGTGAGGGCGGTCTTGCCCGAGCCGGCCGAGCCGATGACGATGAGGGGCAGCGGCGAGCCGAAGACGGCGGCCTGGGCGCCGTCGAACGAGAGCGGCTTGTCCAGGACGTGGAGCACCGTCGAGGCCGGGTTGACGTAGGCCATTCGCTCGGCCTCGACGCCCTTCCAGCTCCCGGCGGGCGCGCCATCCGGCGTCGGTCCCGCCGGCACCGGCTCGAAGTCCGCCTCACTCGACTCACCGCCGCCCAGGAAGCGGGACCGGGCGTAGTCGTGGTTGTGCACCACCTCGAGGATCAGCAGCACCCGTCGACCACCGTGTTCGCCGAACTTGAAGAGAAGCCGGTTCCGGTCGTCGAGTCTGGCACGGTACAGCGCCGTTCCTTTCAGCTTCCGGGCGTCGGCGGCGCGGAAGTCGCCCGCGCGGAGCTGCTGGATGGCCAGCTCGACCTGCCGGCCGAGCTGGCGGACCTCCAGGTCACGGTAGAGAAGGGCGTCGATGGGCTGGTCGAACACGCGCGTACCCTATCAAGAAGGCCGGGCGCGTTCTGCCCCTGGCACGGCCAGGGTCAGTAAGACGCATGGTGCAACGCTCACACAGGGGTGCGGGCCCGCCGGTCGAAAGCGGCCTGTTAGGATCCATCCATGCCAGACCTCGACGCGCCCGCGCTCGAGCTGCTCCGCCAGCAGAGCGGGCTCTCCATCGATCTCGAGGGCCGGCTGTGCCACCTCGGCCAGCCCATCACGCACGAGCGCACGCTCGAGGTGCTGTGGGGATCGCTCGCGCGCCAGCCCGACGGACGATATCTGGTGACGGTCGGGCGCGAGAGCGGCTACGTGCGCCTGGCGGACGCCCCCTACGGCGTGCGCGGGGTGACCCCCGACGGCGAACGCCTGCTCGTGCACCTCGGCGATGGCTCCGTCGAGCCGCTCGATCCGTCCACGCTGGCGGTGGATGGCGAGGGCGTGCTGCACTGCCGCGTGAAGGGTGGTCACCGGGCGCGTTTCGGGCGCTCGGCGCAGGTGGAGCTCGGGCTCGCGCTGGAAGAGGACCCGCCCGGCGCGGGTCGGTTCGTCATCCACATGGGCGGCCGGACCTTCCCCATCGCGGCAGAGTAGTCGGCTGCCCCCAGGGGTATGCTGGCGGCGAGCCCTTGCCCGCCCCCTCCCTTCTCCCTACGTTCCCTGCGAGAACCGAATGCCAAGGCCGTTGCTCGCTGTCCTGTGCCTCGCCGCGTTGCCGCCCCCCGCGAGCGCCCAATCCTTCCAGCTGAGCTCGCCCAGCATCGGCGATGCGCTCCGCCAGATGGACCGCATGCACCAGTCGGCCGATCGCCGCGGCCTGGCCGAGCCCGGGCGCGACCTCGCGCAGACGTTCGTGTTGCCCGAGCGCCCTGGCCAGAACCAGGTCGCCTGGTACGAGTTCGCCTGGCACCACCACGACGTTCCCTCGCCGACCGGCGGCCAGGGCGGGGTGCGGCTCTACTACTACGCGCGCGAACGCGAGGTGGCGGAGCGGGCGCTGCCGGTCATCCGCAACGCCTACCTGCGCCTGGTCGACCAGTTCCACTACACGCCGACGAAGCTCATCCCGTACATCCTCTACGCCTCGCAGCGCGAGTTCCAGGCGACCAACGTCTTCCAGGTCGGCGAGTCGGTGCTCGGCGTCACCTCGCCGCGCGACCTCAAGATGTCCCTGCCGTACTTCGGCAACCATGAGCTCTTCCGCGAGGTCTCCACCCACGAGCTGGTGCACCAGTTCACCATCCAGAAGCTGCTCGACATCGCGGGCGCCGAAGACATGTCCTCGCCCATCGAGGCGCTGCCGCTCTGGTTCATCGAGGGGATCGCCGAGTACTACGCCAAGGGCGGCATCGACGCCGAGACCGACCTCTACCTGCGCGACCTGGTGTGGAACCCGGACACCGAGCGGCACTACGAGGTCATCGCCTTCCAGGAGGACCGCTACCGCGGGTACATCCCGACCTACAAGCTGGGGCAGGCGCGGGTCGCGTTCATCGCGGAGACGTACGGGAAGGAGAAGATCCAGGAGTATATCGAGTATGCGTACCTCGTCGGCAGCAGCCCCCAGGCCGGCGAGAAGGGCTTCGCGGCGCTCACCCGGCGCGTGCTCAACGAGCCATTGGACCAGGTCGACACGCGCTGGCGGGCCTGGCTGAAGCGCCGTTACTACCCCGAGTACGCCAGGCTGCGGCAGGACCTGGCGCAGCTCCGCGAGCTGCAGGACCTCCCCGCCGAGCCGGAGGCGATGCAGGCCTCCGCCGATGGCCAGGTGCTCTTCATACGCGGCATCGATCGCGAGGCTGGGCGGGCGAAGCTGTTCCTGCTCGACGCGCGCTACCCGCGCGGCGCGGTGGAGGTGGCGTCCGACAACCGGCCGGGCGTCGAGTCGCTCCACCCCATCGAGCACCTCGTGATGGCCGTTTCCGAGCACCTCATCGCCTACTCGGCGCAGGCCGGGGCGAGCGACGTGCTCTACGTGCAGTCCTACCGCCACACGCCGCCCGCGGGCAGCCGGCCGCCGCGGCTCCAGCTCGGCGAGCGGCGCACGCTCGACCTGCGCCACCCCACCGGCCGGCGCTTCATCGAGATCTCGGATCCCACCTTCTCGCCCGACGGCAGCCAGATCGCCTTCGCCGGCATGACCGACGCCGGGCAGCAGGACATTTACCTCGTGGCCTCGCGCGGCGGGCCGGTGCGACAGCTGACCGATGACGCCTACGCCGAGCGCGAGCTGCACTGGGGAAAGGCGGGGCTCTACTGCTCGTCGGACGCCACCGACCACGGCCGCTTCAACCTGTTCCTCATCGACCCGGCGAGCGGCGCTCGCACGCGCCTCACCAGCGGCAACTGGGACGATCACGCTCCGCGTAGCCAGGCCGACGGCTCGGTGATGTTCTCGAGCCTCGCCGCTGGGAAGCCGGACCTGTACGTGCTGCGGGACGGCACGGTCCGCCGGCTGACCGACTTCGCGACCGGCCTCTCCACCCCCGCCGCCACGCCGCAGGGGCGGGGGCTGTGGGCCTCGACCTTCTACCGCGGCCGATTCCGGCTGGTGGAGGTGCCGCGCGTGGCGTGGGTGGACGAGCCGGCGCTGAAGGTGGCGGTGCCGCTCGGCCCGGTGCTCGGCATCCCGCGGGACGTCTTCCCCGCCGAGGTGCCGCGCTACGATCCGGTCTCGCTCGACAACTGGCGCCCGGAGGCGGCCCAGGTCATGGGTGCCGGGGCGGGGAGCGCGGTAGCCGGGCAGGCCGCGCTCCTCTTCTCGGACCTGCTCCGCGACCGCATCCTGTACCTCGAGCTCGCGGTGCTCGGGTCCTTCGAGTACACGCAGTTCCTGGCGCTGTACGAGAACCGTTCCCAGCGTATGGCACACGTGCTGGGCGCCTTCCACTTCGTCCAGCAGCAGATCGATCTGGCGAACCCGAACCTCTCGTTCCTGCAGCGCGACTTCGGGGCGATCGCCTCGCTGCGCTACCCGCTCGATCGCTTCCGGCGGGTCGAGGCGGAGCTGTCGGTGGGGGCGGTCCAGCGCTACTGCCTGACGAACTTCACCGCCACCTTCATCTCCTGCGGCGGCGTGGACCCGACCCTGCCCGGCGCCTCCGACTTCCACCAGCGCAACGGCGGAACGCAGCCGCAGCTCGGGCCGACCTTCCGCTACGGCTACGACACCGTCCGCTATCATCCCCTGGCGGGACCGATCTCCGGAAACGCCCTCCTGCTCGAGTTGGGTGGGCTGTGGCTGCCCTGGCGCCACGCCCTGAACGGCTTCGCCCGCGCCGACGCGTCGAGTTACCTCCAGATCTCCGGACGCGCCAAGCTCGTGCTGCGAGCGGCCGGCGGCTCGAGCTTCGCGCCCGACGAGGAGGGGAAGAACTGGGCCCGCACCTGGTGGATCACCGCCGCCGACAACCTGCGCGGCTACTTCTGGAACGATCTCGCCTACCTCATCGGCCGCAACTACTACGTGGCGAATGTGGAGCTGCAGCTCCCGCTCGACCCGGTCCTCCGGCTCGCCATCTTCGACTCCCTGTTCGGCGTGGCGGCGCTCGACTTCGGCGGGGTCTTCAATCAGTTCGGGACGCGCGCCGGCTGCAACGCCCACCACGACGTGTGCTCGGACGGCTTCCTGCCGACGCCGAACGACCTCGGCGCGTGGGACGTGCGGACGCTCACCGGCGTGCTGGGCGTGAACATGCTCTTCGGCCCGCTCCTCTTCCGGGTTCACTTCGGCCACCCCTTCGACATCGGCGGCATCCACACCCCGGCCATGCGCGAGGGGTCGTCGTGGGTGACGAACGTCACGCTGAGGTATTTCTTCTTCTGAGTCGGCGGGGGACGAGCCCCCGCCCTACGTGGACACGGCCCGCCTGCCCCGCCCTACCCCGCCGCTCGCACCGGCTCCGGCTGGGGCTCGGGCTCGGCGGGCGGCGCGACGAGCCTCGCCACCAGAGCGTTCAGCGCGGCCGGATTCGCCTTGAGCCAGTCGGCGGCGCGCTCGCGGCCTTGGCCCATGCGCTCCTCGCCCAGCGTGTAGTAGGCGCCGGACTTGTCGACCAGGCCGCGCTCCACGCCCAGGTCCACCGCCTCGGCCAGCCGGTCCACGCCCACGCCGTACCGGATGTCGAACTCGGTCTCGCGGAACGGCGGTGCCACCTTGTTCTTCACCACCTTCACCCGCGTCCGGTTCCCCACCACCTGCTCGCCGTCCTTGAGCTGGCCGATGCGGCGGATGTCGAGCCGCACCGAGGCGTAGAACTTGAGCGCGTGCCCGCCGGTGGTGGTCTCGGGGTTGCCGAACACGACGCCGATCTTCATGCGGATCTGGTTGATGAAGACCACCGTCGAGGCGTTGCGCGAGACGACCGCGGTGAGCTTGCGCAGGGCCTGGCTCATCAGCCGAGCCTGGACACCCATGTGCGCGTCGCCCATCTCGCCCTCGATCTCGGCTTTCGGCACCAGCGCAGCCACCGAGTCGACCACCACGATGTCGACCGCCCCCGAGCGGACGAGCTGCTCGACGATCTCGAGCGCCTGCTCGCCGGTGTCGGGCTGCGAGATGAGCAGGTCGGACAGGTTCACGCCCAGCCGCCGGGCGTAGGTTACGTCGAGCGCGTGCTCGGCATCGATGAAGGCGGCCACGCCGCCCGCCTTCTGCGCCTCGGCGATGGCGTGCAGCGCGAGGGTCGTCTTGCCCGACGACTCCGGGCCGAAGATCTCGATGACCCGTCCGCGCGGATAGCCGCCCACCCCGAGCGCCACGTCGAGGCCGATGGAGCCGGACGGGATGACCGAGATGCGCGGCGCCTCGCCGTCTTCCCCCAGCCGCATGATGCTGCCCTTTCCGAACTGCTTCTCGATGGCGCTCACCGCCGCCCCGAGCGCCTTCATCTTCTCGCTGATCTTCGACATGGACTGCCTCCCCGTTGATGGTGACCCTCCCCCTTGCCCGGGGGAGGAGATGGCTCAGGCGCGCCGGTCGAGGGCGCGGTACTGCACCGCCTCGGCCACGTGCGCGGTGGCGATGCGCTCGGCGCCTGCCAGGTCGGCGATGGTGCGCGCCACCCGCAGCACTCGGTCGTGTGCCCGTGCCGACAGCCCGAGCTTCTCGACCGCCTCGGCGAGGAGCTTGCGAGCGTCGGGCGGGATGGCGCAGGCGCGACGCAGCGCGGCGCCCTTGAGCCGCGCGTTGAGCTTCGGACCGCCCGTGGCGGCGCGCTCGGCCTGACGGCAGCGGGCCACCTCGACCCTGTTGCGCACGGCCGCGCTCGACTCGGCCGAGCCTGCCGAGGGCAGCGCGGCACAGGGCACCGTGGGGACGTCCACGTGCAGGTCGATGCGATCGAGGAGCGGGCCGGAGATGCGTCGGCGGTACCGGCCGAGCTCGTGCAGGGTGCAGCGGCAGGCTCGGCGCTGGTCGCCGTACCAGCCACAGGGGCAAGGGTTCATGGCCGCCACCAGCATGAACTGCGCCGGGAAGCGGACCGCCCGCGTCGCTCGCACGATGCAGACCTCGCCGTCCTCGGCCGGCTGGCGCAGCGCATCGAGCACGTGCCGGCGGAACTCCGGCAGCTCGTCGAGGAAGAGGATGCCGTGATGAGCGAGGGAGACCTCGCCCGGGCGCGGGACGTTCGAGCCCCCCACCAGGCCCGCGTCGGAGATCGAGTGGTGCGGCGCGCGGAAGGGCCGCTGGACGAGGAGACCGCGGTCGCGGGTGAGCCCGGCGACGCTGTGCACCACGGTGGCCTCGAGCGCTTCCTCGAAGGTGAGGGCGGGCAGGATGCCCGGCAGGCGGCGCGCCAGCATGGTCTTGCCGCTGCCGGGCGGCCCGAAGAGGAGCAGGTTGTGGCCGCCCGCCGCCGCCACCTCGAGCGCGCGGCGGGCGTGCTCCTGGCCGGCCACGTCGGCCAGGTCGAGGCCGCTCGCGTCGCCGGCCGGCAGCGCCTGCGGCAGGCGGGTGGGCGGCTCGATCGTGCCGCGCATCCAGGCCACCACCTCGCCGAAGTGCCGGGCCGGGTGGACGCGCAGGCCCTGCACCACCGCCGCCTCGAGGGCGTTCGCCTCCGGGACGATGAGAGCGCGCGCCCCGGCGCGGCGCGCCTCGATGGCCTGCGGGAGCACGCCGCGGATGGCCTTCACCTCGCCCGACAGCGACAGCTCGCCGGCGAAATGGACCCCCTCCAGCGCCTCCACTGGCACCTTTTCGCACGCCGCCAGGAGCGCCATCGCGATGGGGAGGTCGAAACCCGTGCCCTCCTTGCGCAGGTCTGCCGGCGCGAGGTTGATGGTGATTCGCTTCTCCGGCAGCTCGATCCCGCAGTTCCGCACCGCGGCCATGACGCGCACGTGCGCCTCCTGCACCGCGCTGGAGGCGAGGCCCACGAGCTTCACGTGAGGCATGCCCTGCGTGACGTCCACCTCGACGTCGATCCCGACGGCGGTCACGCCGAGCACGGCGGAGGAGCGAATGCGGACGAGCACGGGCCGGGGCAAGAGCAGCGGGCGTGCCAGCGGGGATCGCGCGTGCGCCGCTTTACGAGCGCGCGCGGCCGTTCGGTCGACGGACCCGCGGTGCGCCGCGCGGACCAGGCCCCGCTCCCTGGCCAGTCACTCCACGGCGTCCGCCAGGGCCCGCAACAGCTGCGCGCCGTCCCCGGTCCAGGCCGCACCGTGCATGCAGGCCAGCGTCCGCGGCTCCGTCCGCGCCAGCCGCTCGAGGCGGGTGCGCGTGTCGCGCGTGTGCGCGAAATAGTCCATCCCGCCTCGCATCGCCTCGCTCGGGCCGAGGATGTCCGCCTCGGTGACGGCGGGGTGCTGGGCGCCTGGCTGCGTGAAGAGGTCCCCGCAGAGGAGGGTCCTCGTGGTCGACTCGAACAGATACCCGGCCTCCCAGCCGTGGGGCACATGCGGTGCGTCCATCCAGACGAGCTGGTGGCGGCCGAGCGACAGGGACTCGCCGTCCGCCAGCGGGCGTGCGGGGCGGTCGGCGAGGTCATTCACCGACACCATGGCCGCCACGGTGCTGCATACCGGCTGAGCGCCGGGCGCGATGGCGAGCAGCTCATTCAGGGCGCCGCACTCATCGGCCTCCACGTGCGAGAAGGCGACGTGCCGCAGCCGGCTGGGCGGCAGCACCCGCTCGATCGCCTGCCTTACCTGAGGAAACATGCGCCGGAGCCCGGTGTGGAAGAGGAGGGGCTCGTCGTCGACGATCAGGTACTGGTTGAAGGTGAATCCACCCGGGATGACCGCCACGGGCGTGCTGATGCGGTAGATGCCGTCGGCGATCTCGTCGACGGTGGTGTCGCTGGCCAGATTCATCGTGTGCCTCCCTGCGCGGCCCGCCGGGGCTGCCGTGATCGTTCGCGTGATCGTTCGGATGTGAGCGTCACGAGCGGTCGGTCCGTTACATGGCCTCGGCGGGTGGGGGTCGCCCGGCTTATGGAGTTCGAATGTTCGAGCCCTCGTCCGGACTGGCCGGGACCTCGCGCGCGCTGGTGGCGCTCGCGGACGGCGCGCTGGCAGCGCGTGTGGCGTGCGCGAGCGGAGGCGATCGCGAGGCGGAGGCGGAGGTCTGCCGCCGGTTCGCGGGACGGATCCGGCTCTACGGGCTACGGCACCTCCGCGCCGAGTCGGCCGCAGCCGATCTCGTCCAGCAGGTGCTGCTCCTCGTCCTGCAGCGGCTGCGGGCCGGCCAGCTGCGCGAGACGGAGCGCCTCGGCGCCTACGTCCTCGGCGCCTGCAGGCTGGCCGTGCGGGAGGCGCGCCGCGCGGAGGAGCGCAGGGGCGCGCAGCTCAGGCGCTTCGCCTGGGATCTCGAAGGCGCGGCGCCCGCCGAGAGCGCGCGCCTGGAGCTCGGGCGCCTCGACCACTGCCTGCAGGCGCTCGGCGAGCGCGAGCGGGCGGTGGTGCTCTTGACGTTCTACGCCGAGCGTCCCACCGCGGAGATCGCCAGCGACGTGGGTGCCAGCCAGGGCAACGTCCGCCTGATCCGCCACCGGGCCATCGCACGGCTGCGGGGTTGCATGGGGCTGGGGGAGGTCGCATGAGCTGCGGGGAGCTCGAGCCTGGCCGCCTCGTCGACTACTGGATCGGTGAGCTGCCGGCCGCCGAAGAGGAGGCCGTCGAGGCGCACGTCTTCCTCTGCGCGACGTGCGGCGCGGACCTGGAGACGCTCGCGGAGCTGGCGAGCGGGATCGGGCGCCTGGCTGGCGCGGGCCGGCTCAGGGCGGTGGTCCCCTGGTCGCTGGTGAAGCGCCTCGGCGACGACGGAGTGTCGGTGAGGGTCTTCGAGATCCGACCCGGGGAGCGCGTGCCGTGCTCCGCCGCGCCGCAGGATGAGCTCCTCGTGGCCCGGCTGGCCGTGGACCTTGGCGACGCTGACCGCGTCGATCTCACGATCGACCTCGAGCTCGACGCGGCGGCGGCGAGGAGCTTCCCGACCCGGCAGCGAATGACGGACGTTCCCGTGGACCAGAGCCGGCGCGAGGTCGTGCTGGCCTTCCGGGCGGATCTCGTCCACGCGCTGCCGGCTCACGTGATCCACCTGAAGCTCCTCGCGCCCACTGCAGGCGGCGAGCGCGTGCTCGGCGATTACACGCTCGAGCACAGCCCGTGGCGCGCGCCGCCGCCCTGACGCGTGCCGAGACGCACACTGCTTGGACCCCCTCACCCATCCATGAACGGACTTCAGGGTACTGGTAGTTGACAGGCCGTTTCATCCCAGATCACGTCGGCCAGATCCTGTCGCGAGTCGGCGTCGAAAACGATCCGAGAGGGATCGATCGACTCGCCCTTTCGGGAGCCCTAAGACCGCGGAGGATCACGCGCCTGACCCGCGCCCGCCAGCCGTGGTTGCCCAGGCGGTTACGGCCGATACCGGCTGATCGCTGCCGGTCCCTGGCGGGGGCGAGGGTCACCGTCTCACCGGAGGGGATTCGGCCACAAATACACCGATGCACGTGGCATCGGCCTCGATCAGGGTGGCCAAGTACCCCTCGGACGCGAGCATCGCGAACACGCGCAAGCCAGCGCGATGATCGGCAACGCGCATCGCTACGCGTTCTGCGTCCTCCAGCGGCCGACCGAGGCGAGCCTGAAGTGCTTGGACTACTTCACTCGTCGTCGCCTCGCGACACAGGCTTGCGGTCGCACACTCGGCAAGCGCGTTCGATTCGATGCGATCCTCCAAGAAATTGAACAATGCGTGGATCCAGAACGCTCCAAGCGTGCCGAAGTGGTCTTTCCTATCTGTGATGTAGAATACAAGCTGGGCACCAGTCCTTGTTGGCTCTGCCCACTCTGACCAGATCGGCTCGGACGCTGGCGCCCGAAACGCCGCAAGCGAAGCGAGGACGTCCGACCTGAGTTGCGTATCGACTTGGGTCACGTCGTCCTCTGGTGGTCACGGGGTCCCGGAACGCGCTCGGTGCGTTGACCATCCGCACACCGCCCTTTTGTCGGGCGGGCACACAGCACTTTCAATGCGGCAAGTGGCGTACCGCGCATCAAAGGGCAGCACAAGGCTGATGCCGCGCGGGTCTACTCAGCGACAGGGCCTCGCCGTCGACGAGCAGCCGCGCGGGGCGATCACCGAAGTCGTTCACCGACACCATCGCCGCGATGTTGCTGCACACCGCTGGCCGCGGGGCGCGACGGCAAGCAGGTCGTTCAGCGGCCGTAGTCTTTCGATGGCGGCCCCGGAGCCTTATCCCCCCGCCAGCACCATCGCCCGCCGCAGCACCGCGTCGAACATCGCGGCGGTGAGCCGCCCGGTCTGCGTGTTCTGGCGCGAGACGTGGTAGCTCCCAACCAGCGCCGGCGCGCCCGCGAGCGACACCTCGGCGCCATGGGCGAAGCGGGCCCGCGGCCGCGGCACGGCGGCGCCGGCGCGCGCGAAGGCGCCCAGGGCGGCCTCCCAGGCGACGGCGCCGAGCGCCAGCACCGCCCGCGGGCGGAGCACCTCCAGCTCGCGATCGAGGAAGCCCGCGCAGCGCGCGAGCTCGTCGGGCGCCGGCGCGTTGTCGGGTGGGGCGCAGCGCGCGGCCGCGCCGATGAAGCAGCTCCGGAGGGCGAGCCCGTCGCCGCGCCGCTCCGAGGTGGGCTGCGAGGCGAGCCCGGCCCGGAAGAGCGCCGCGTAGAGGAAGTCGCCCGAGGCGTCGCCGGTGAACATGCGCCCGGTGCGGTTCGCGCCGTGGGCCCCCGGCGCGAGCCCGAGCACGAAGAGCGGCGCCGCCGGAGCGCCGAAGCCAGGCACCGGCCGACCCCAGTAGACCTCCTCGCGGTAGGCGCGCCGCTTCTCGCGCGCCACCTCCTCCCGCCAGGCGACGAGGCGCGGGCAGGCTCGGCAGCGGATGATGTCGTCTTCCAGCGTGGCGAGGCGGTCCATCACGCTGCTTCATAGAGTGACGGCCGGGGGAGCACCGCCCTACAATCGCCGGGTCTGGCGCGACGGGGAGGTTTCCGATGGAAGGACGACCACAGCCGCAGCTCGACGCCGGGCCGGCTGCCACCGAACGTTCACCCCGCGCGCGCCGCGCGCTCCTCGTGCTGCTCGCGTTCGCGACCTGCCTCCTCGGGTACGTGGTCTGGCCGTTCCGCGGCCCCATCTTCATCGCCGCCATCCTCGCCGCTGCCTTCCAGCCCTTCCTGCGGCGGACGGCGGGCTTGCTGCGAGGGCGGCGCCGCAGCGCGGGCGGCCTCCTCACCCTGCTCGTGCTGGCGATCGTCATCGCGCCCTTCGCCACCGTCGTCGGCTTCGCCACGCAACAGGTCTTGCAGGGGCTCACCTTCCTGCGCGACACGCTGGGCCTCCGCAACGTGAACGACCTCGCCCACGCGCCGTTGCCGGGCGCGGTGCACGACCTGCTCGGGCGCGCGCTCGCCTTCGGGCACGTCACCCGCGGGCAACTCGCCCGTTACATCGACCAGGCGCTGGCCTGGGCCGAGCACGCCGCCCCGGCCGTCCTGGCCGCCTCGGGGGAGGCCGCCTTTCACACGGTCATCCTGCTCGGCGCCTTCTACTTCCTGCTGCTCGACGGGCACCGGGTGGTGCGGTGGGTGGCGGCGGTGTCCCCGCTCCGGCAGGCGCAGACGCACGAGCTCATCGAGGAGTTCCGCAAGGTCGCCGTCGCGACGCTGCTCGGCACCGTCGCTGCCGCCGTCTTCCAGGGCGTGGCGGCCGGGCTGGGCTATGCCATCTTCGGCATTCCGCACGCGGTCTTCTTCGGGCTCCTGACGGCCCTCGCGTCGTTCGTGCCCGTGGTGGGGACGCTGATGGTGTGGGTGCCGGCGGCGCTGCTGCTCGGGGCCACCGGGCACATCGGTGCGGCGGCCGGGCTCGTCGCCTGGTGCCTCGTGGCGGTGGTGGGGGCGGAGCACGTGGGGCGCCCGCTCCTGCTGGGCGGCTCGGCGGAGATGCACACCGGGCTCGTCTTCCTGGCGCTCCTCGGCGGCATCGAGATGTTCGGGCTCATCGGCGTGCTGGCCGGCCCCCTCGTCATCGCCTTCTTCCTGGCGCTGGCGAGGATGAGCGAGCGCGAGCTCGCCCGGGAGGGCGCTGCGCCGGACGGCCCGCCTCCGTGAGGCGCTAGCTCGACCTCTTCAGCTCGGTCAGGACCAGCTTCGCCACCGACTTGAGCGTGTCGAAGACGCCCACCCCGGTCGGCGCGACGGCCGGGTACTCGGGCACGTTCTTGGGATTGAGCGCCCGGTGCAGCTCCTCGACGCTCAGCGCGCTCGGCACGTCGCGCTTGTTGTACTGCACGACGTAGGGCAGCCGGTCGAGGTCGTAGCCCTGCTCGGCCAGGTTCACCCGCAGGTTCTCGAGTGACTCGAGGTTCGCCTCCATCCGCTCGAGCTGCGAGTCGGCCACGAAGACGACCCCGTCGACGCCCTTCAGGATGAGCTTGCGCGAGGCGTCGTAGAAGACCTGGCCCGGCACCGTGTACAGGTGGAAGCGGGTCTTGAAGCCGCGGATCTCGCCCAGCGAGAGCGGCAGGAAGTCGAAGAAGAGCGTGCGCTCGGTCTCGGTCGCGAGGCTGATCATCTTGCCCTTCGCGTCCGGGTTGGTCTTCGCGTAGACGTACTGGAGGTTCGTCGTCTTCCCGCACAGACCGGGGCCGTAATACACGATCTTGCAGTTGATCTCGCGCGAGCTGTAGTTGATGAAGCTCATGTCTACTCGCTGAACAGGTGATCGATGTCCTCGTCGGTGATCTCGGCGAAGGGGCTCTGCGCCCCCGGGGTCGCCTGCTTCTTCAAGAGCGCCTCGAACACCTTGGCCAGCTCCTCACCGGCCTTCTTCACCCTCAGCCGGACCAGGCCGAGCGAGCTCTTCGCGTCGAAGATGACGACCAGCACCACCCGGCCGCCCACGATGCTCATGTGGAGCGACTCGCGCTCCCCCTCGTGGAACTGGTTCGGGAACTCCTTCTCGCCGATGAGCTTGGCGAGCCCGCCCATGGCCGCCACGTTGCCGGCGGTGAGCGAGGCGAGCGAGGTCGTGTCGAGGTTCTGCGCCTGGCCGGTCGAGGCGATGAGCTGCCCGTTCTTGTCGACGACGAAGACGACCTTCGCGTTCGCGTCGCGCGTCAAGCGATCGCAGATCCCGGCGATCTGCCGGAACTCCTCTTCGTACATCACCAGCCCGGAATTCATGAAACTCGCGCTCCTCGCGAACACCGCTCGGTCGCTGCCTGGGGGATCTACAGCTCGCGCCGCCCGGAGAGCGCGCGCGCCAGCGTCACTTGATCAGCGTATTCGAGATCGCCCCCCATGGGAACGCCTTGGGCGATGCGCGTCACCTTCAGTCCGAGCGGCTTGAGGAGCTTGGCGAGGTAGAGGGCGGTGGCCTCGCCCTCCACGTCCGGGTTGGTCGCGATCACGATCTCGTCCGCAGGCGCCTGTTGCAGGCGAAGCAGGAGCTCGCGGATCTTGAGGTCGGAGGGACCTACCCCGTCGAGCGGCGAGAGCGCGCCGTGTAGCACGTGATATCGCCCCTTGTATTCATGGGTGCGCTCCACGGCGACGAGGTCGGGCACGCCCTCCACCACGCAGATGAGCCGGGTGTCGCGCCGCGGATCGGCGCAGATGGAGCACGGGTCCTTGTCGGTCAGCGTCTGGCAGGAGGAGCACAGGCGCACGTCGCGCACCACCCCGGTGACGGCGGCGGCGAGGTCGGCCGCGTAGCCGGCGCCCGCCTTGAGGATGTGGAAGGCGAGCCGCTGGGCGGTCTTCTCGCCGATACCGGGGAGGCGCGCCAGCTCCTTCACGAGCCGTGCGATGGGATCGGCGACCGCCATGTGCCGTCCTAGTACGGCAGACCGGGGACCTGGATCCCGCCGGTGGACTTCTTGAGATGTTCGTCGGCGGCGGTGCGCGCCTTCTCGGCGCCGGCGTTGACGGCCGCGGCGACGAGGTCCTCCAGCATGGCCTTGTCGTTCGGGTCGACCGCCTTGGGGTCGATCCGGAGCTCGAGCAGGCTGCACCGCCCGTCCATCTTCACCTTGACGAGCCCGCCGCCACTCTCCGCCTCGACCGTGATCTGATCGAGCGACGAGCGCGCGTCGGCCATGGCCTTCTCGAGCTTGCGGGCCTGCCGCATGAGGTGCTGGATGTCGATGCCGGGCATGTCAGAGCTCCTCGATCTTCGTGACTTCGCCGTCCAGGATCTGGGCCGCCTCCTGGATCCGGGGATGGCTGCGGGCGTTCGCCTTCACGCGGGCCGAGCGCGCGTCGCGCTCCGCCTGCTCGGCGGCGGCGAGCGACTGCGGCGGCGCGGGGGTGGCGGCGGGCGCCGCGCCGGGGTCGGCGGTGGGCGCGGGAGCGCCCTTCGTGAGCGCGAGCCGCATGAGGCGGCCGAAGTGGCGGGCGAAGAGGCCCTCGATCTCGGGCTGGCGACGCTCGACCGTGGAGAGCGGCAAGCCGGGGGACATGCGGACGGCGATCTCCCCGTCGACGATGCCGGTGAGCACCGCCTGCTTGAGCGCGTTCGCGAGGTCGCGGTCGCGGTCGGGGTCGAGCAGGTCTTCTCCCTCTCCCCTGCCAGGGGAGAGGGTCGGGGTGAGGGGTTGGGGAGCGAGGCCACCCCGCCGCCTCGCACCGGCCCGAGCCCCTCGAGGCGGGCGATGAGCTCCTGCACTTCCGTCCCCGGCGCGAGGAAGCATCCCTTGAGGAGCGCCACCTCGAAGGCGTAGCGCGGCTGCTCCGACTGCTTCACCTCCGCGACCGACTTCTGCACGAGGTCGAAGAGGCGGGTGAGCTGCGGCGCGGGCGCGCCACCGGCCTGAGCGAGCACCTCGCGTCGCTCACCGTCGGTGAGATCGAGCGGCGCCTGGGGAACCAGCTTCGCGACGACCACGTTGCGCAGGTGACGGACGAGCTCCTCCGCCACGCGCTTCATCTCCTGCCCGCGCGCGTGCAGCGCCCCCACCTCGGCCAGGACCACCGCGCCATCGCGGGCGAGGAGCGCAGCCGCGAGCCGGCTCACCGCGCCCGCGTCGACCGCGCCCACCGCCTCGGCGACGGCGTCGTCGTCAGCGACGTCCCCGCAGGCGGCGCGCACCTGATCGAGCATCGACAGCGCGTCGCGCATCCCGCCCTCGGCGGCGCGCGCGACGAGCGCCAGCGCCGCGTCGGAGACGGCGAGCTTCTCCGCGTCGGCCACCTTGCGGAGCTGCGCCACGATCTGCTGCTGGGTCAGGCGGCGGAAGTCGAAGCGCTGGCACCGCGAGACGATCGTCTCGGGGACCTTGTGGACGTCGGTCGTGGCGAGCACGAACTTCACGTGGTCGGGCGGCTCCTCCAGCGTCTTCAGGAGCGCGTTGAACGCCCCTGTGGAGAGCATGTGGACCTCGTCCACGATGAAGATCTTGAAGCGGTCGCGGGCGGGCCGGTACTTCACCGCCTCGACGATGTCGCGCACGTTGTCGACGCCGTTGTTCGACGCCGCGTCGATCTCGACCACGTCGACGGCGCGCCCCTCGGCGATCTCGACGCAGGGGACACACACCCCGCATGGGTTCGCGGTCGGGCCCTGCGCGCAGTTGAGGCACTTCGCGACCAGGCGGGCGCTGGTCGTCTTTCCCACCCCGCGCGGCCCGGTGAACAGGAACGCGTGCGCCAACTGGCCGCTCTTCAGGGCGTTCGAGAGCGTGCGGACCACATGCTCCTGGCCCGACATCTCCCCGAAGGTCTGGGGCCGGTACTTTCGAGCGAGGACGAGGTAAGCCATGGAAGACTCTGATTGTAGGGCAGGGGCCTGTCCCCCGCCGCCGAGGCAGAGGTGGGCTTACCCCTCCCCGCCGATCGCGAAAAAAAAGCCGGTCCACAATCCCCGGGCGCACGGAAGACTTCCTACCGTTGCTCCCTTCCGGGCCTGGCGGGGTTTGGAGATCCCCACGTCGCCCGAGGATTCTGGACCGGCTGCAAGACGCCCTGACGGCTGGCGGAGAGGGTGGGATTTGAACCCACGGTCCGGTTCCCCGGACATACGATTTCCAATCGTACACCTTCGGCCGCTCGGTCACCTCTCCATCTAGATGAGGGGGGGCCCGCCCAACAGCCCCCCTCATACTCCCCGCTCGCTCCGAGCCAGCCTCCTCCGGCTGGCCCTACGCTCGCCGAGCGGTTTTGATTTCTATGCGGAGAGCGAGGGATTCGAACCCCCGGTACCGTTACCGGTACACCTGATTTCGAGTCAGGCGCCTTCGACCAGGCTCGGCCAGCTCTCCGCCGGCCGATCTAGCCGATTTTCCTCGGGGCGCCAAGCGCCAAGCGCGTATTTCTGCCCGGCCAGCGGTCGGCTAGCCCCGGCGGGCGCGAAAGAACTCCTTGAGGAGCGCGCCGCACGCGTCGGCCCGGAGACCGCGCTCCACCGGGAAGCGGTGGTTGAGGCGCGGATCGGCGGTGAGGTCGGTGAGCGAGCCCGCCGCGCCGGCCTTGGGGTCGTCGGCGCCGTAGACGAGCCGGTCGATGCGGGCGAGCACCATCGCCCCGGCACACATGGCGCACGGCTCCAGCGTCACCACCAGCGTCACCCCGGTGAGCCGCCAGCGGCCCAGCGTCCGCGCGGCATCCTGGATGGCGAGGATCTCGGCGTGTGCAGTCGGATCGCGGGCGCTCTCCCGCCGGTTGGCGCCGCGGCCCACGATGCCGCCCTCGTGCACGGCCACCGCCCCCACCGGCACCTCCCCGAGCTCGCCGGCCGCTCGCGCGAGCACGAGCGCCTCGTCCATGGCCTCCTCGACCGTCATGTCCGCTCTTGTATCTGACCCGGCAGGAGCGTGCTGCCGCCGGACCCCGTCAGGGTCACGGCCCTCCCACATCCGCCCAGGTTTCGCGCACTTGAACGCGCGCCACGCCTTTGACAGTTCGTGCAACCGCCCGGATACTCGCTCGGCCGCCCCCGCCGGGTGGCCCCTGGGAGGATTCCAACCATGAACCGCCGTTTGGTCCGCATGGCCGCGCTCGCCGCGGCTGCACTGGCAGCCTGCAGCTCGAGCAATGGAGGGTCGACGGGCACGACGACCCTCATCATGACCGCGACGCCAAGCAGCGTGGTGGCGAACGGGAAGAACACGGTGGTCATCCACGTCGAGGGCGCGACCAAGGCCCCCATCGTGATCCGCACGACCCGTGGCTCCTTCAGCGGCAATCCGAGCGCGCAGGCGGATGCGCTCACGGGCGACTTCACGCTCACCACCTGCGACAGCTCGGTGGACAGCAGCTGCTCGGGGTCGTTCAACATCATCGCCACCGACGCCGACAACAACGCCGGTCACGCCAGTCTCACGTTCGGCACGCTCGCCGGCTGCACCACCAACTGCGCGCTCGACGCGGCCTGCTCCGGCACGACCTGCACGGCCAGCGGCGGCGGCACCGGCACCTGCTCCTCCTCGCCCGCCGCCTGCGTCCCGGCGGTCTGCACGAAGACCGAGGCCACCGAGACGTCCTGCATGGACGGGATCGACAACGACTGCAACGGGCTCATCGACGGCGCCGACAGCGCTTGCGAGGGCAAGCAGTGCAAGACCGATGCGACGTGGA
>WNGL01002754.1_pt1 | contig 46815 bp, 46 predicted proteins | sample 5400591 | NCBI WGS metagenome assembly WNGL01 (sample SAMN13153377, study PRJNA577476) | soil metagenome | isolation source: 80 cm soil or saprolite under Garry oak tree replicate 1 | place: USA:California | collected 2016-06-15 | reverse complement strand
GGTTCTGCCGAGCCAACGCGACAGCCTCCTCGAATGCACTCCCCGTCACAAGCAACGAGGCACTCGTTACGATTCCATCTTGAAACGCCCGCAGAATCCCTCGGTTGACTCCTGGCGTCAGTCCCAGGTCATCCGCGTTAACAATCAGCTGTTTCAAGGCGCGGAGACGCGGGCCGCCCGGATTTCGTGTCGCATCTTCATCCGAAAGGTAACCAGTTCTCGAATCATCTTGAAGATCACGTCCGGACTGGCCAGAGTGGAGGTGCCGCGATTTCTGGGAAAGTAATCTACGCCGAATTGCACGATCTTGAATCCGTGCAACTTGCCCTTGATCAGCAGTTCCGCGTCGATGAACGAACCCTCCGCCTCTAACGCAACCTTCTCCAAGACCTCTCGCTTGAACAATTTGAAGGAGAAATTGATGTCCTTCACCCGTAACGGAAAAAGGAAACGGATAAGTAAATTGTAAACCACGGAATATACGGTGCGAATAGGTCCTTCCGCGGTGCGATCGAAACGAAAGGCCGAAATAATGTCGGACCTTGTAAACTCCATAATGTGCACCGCCCGGTTCAACTCCGTGAGATCGACGGGCAAATCCGAATCACAGTAAAAGACGAGCTCTTTCGTGGCGTTGCTAAAGCCTGTGCGAAGCGCGCCTCCCAGTTTCAAATTCAGTTCGTGGTGGAACACTTTCACAAAAGGGTTTGATCGCGCCAGGGCTTCCGCGATTTCTGCTGATCGGTCCGTGCTGGCGTCATTGACGATGAGGATTTCGTAATCAGACGTCATGTCGGTCAGGACGGCCTCCGCGAAATGGACGGCGCGCTCGATGTTCTCTTCTTCATTGAACATTGGATAAACAACCGAGACGCTTGGCCTCCACGTCGTCATGCGCACTGTTTCGGGTCCGTCGTTAAAGCCGACGATAGATTGTGTCCCCGTGGATCACGCGCTCCACACGGTATTCGGGAAGGTAGGCGCGAAGCACGGGATATCGCGTCATGGGATGAGCCAACCAGAACGGGTCCACCGGTGACATGTCGATTATGAGCACCGGGGGGTGCGCTTCCCAGTCTTTCTGGAACATCTCCCAACTTTCCGGAATCACGCTCTCCCCTCTATCTCTCACTTCAAGAGGCCGGCTGGCGTAGGCGCCAACCAAGTGTGTGCAGCTCACGAAACGCGTCGCCATCCGCCGGCCGGAGAAACTGTACAGTTGTGGGGTACTTCCCCAAACAAAGATACGATCGGTGGCGCTCGTCTCCTTGACGATCTGCTGAACAACAGGGAGAAAATGGAGCGTCTGCGTTCGCACTACAAAGGCCACGATGAGAAAACCTATCGCAGGCAGGGCAGCAGCACCGATGATGCCTGTTCGGATCCATCGCCAGCGTGGCTGAGGAGAACGTCGCTGTTCCGCGACAAAGCGCGAGAACGCCTGGCCCGCGAGAACCGAAAGCGGCGGAAGCACTGCCAGATGATAATGTCCCGGAAATCGCCATCCAACAAAGATCGCAAGATAGGTGAGACCGAACCACAAAAGAAGCAGGATCTCTTCGGGAGACACAGCTCTCTTCCGCCAAAAAGATCTCAGCGTTTCAACCACCTGCCAGATGCCAAAATACCACAACAACCCCGAGAGAAGAATCACAGCGAGATGGACAGTGACGAGACGTTTCAGAACATAAGCGAAGGTCGTTTCGGACCCGACGTAGCGAATCGCAAACGCCCAGGCCCAGAGATATGCGTCATGCAGATTGCCCTGCAGCTGGTAATACCAGGCCAGTGCGGCAATCACCGCGATGAATCCAATCACGACACCGCTGCCTGCTGCCAAAACACGTGCGAACGAGTGGGTGCGGGGAATGAGCCAGCCATAAGCGAGACACGCCAGCATTACGCCCAAGTTCACGGCCGAAGGCTGCCGGATCAATGTTGCTACCCCGACCAGCGCGCCGCTGAGAAACATCAAACCCCAAGCCGGCCTTCTTTGCCCTTGGAGGAAGGCAAGGACACTCAACGCGAGCGGAAGAGAGGCGAAAATCTCGCTGTTTGCGCCGAGCGTGTCACCTGGCCAGTAGGCATGGACGAACACGACATAGCCAATGCCACTCCACGCTCCTGCCCAGTCGTCCGCCACTCGCGCAGCGATTCGCCGCAGGACGAGGGCGGTGGCCGCGACGACAAAAATGGCGAGGAGGTGGACCGCAAAAAGGTTGTTCCTCCCAGCTACCCGGAAAACGCCGGCGTAAATGTAATACATTCCCGGAGGCTTCGTATCCACCGACGTGCTGTAAACCGCGCCACCGTCCAAGATATCGTCTGCGATCGTACCGTAATACCCCTCATCGGTCGTGTACATCGACGGCCAGAGCGTGGGCGCACGCAGGATGACAACCAGGGCGATGATGACCGCGTTGATCCAGCGGTTTTGACATCGCGTCATAAGTGAAGGCCCTGCTCAATGCCCGCTATGTCTTTCCTGAAAAATTCGATTGTTGCACGCAATCCTCCGGCTAGATCGTAGACCGGCCTAAAGCCAGCCGTTTGCGTCTTATCCACGCCTGCGACTGAATGTTTCACGTCGCCCGGCCGCTCTGTGCTGTATTCAATCGTGGAGCAAGACTTGGCAAGGTTGCGAATCGTTAGGGCCAGATCGGTTATTGTGATCTGCCTCCCGCAAGCGACGTTGAAGACCCCGGTTGCCTGCGATTTTAACGCGAAGAAGGCATTGGCCGCGACCACATCCCTTACATAAATGAAGTCTCGCGTCTGCCGGCCGTCTCCGAAAATCGTAATCGGCTCGTTTCTGATTGCTTTTTCAATAAAAGCCGGAACGGCCGCGGTGTATTCACTTCTCGTATCTTGGTAGGGACCAAAGACGTTAAAATAGCGAAGGGAAACAGTGGGGAGTCGCCCTTCATCCGTGAAGGAGCAGCAATGCCGTTCGGCTTCATACTTGCCTGTGGCATAGGGACTTTTTGGCTCGGCCGGCATGCTTTCAATTTTTGGAATGGTTGGATTGTCGCCGTAAATTGCAGCCGAGCTGCTGAAGATCAGCTTTTTCACTCGCGCCCGCGCCGCCTCTTCCAAAACAATCGCTGTACCCCAAGCATTAATCTCGGCGCATTCATTCGGCTTCTGCACAGATTCCTGCACGCTCACCATAGCCGCGAGGTGAAAGACAAAGTCCACGCCTTTCATAGCTTCTCTCACGAGATCGCGATCGAGAATTGAGCCGACGATGAGTTGGCATCCCAAGCCAGACAAATTGCTCTTAAAACCGCAGCGCAGGTTATCAAGAACGCGCACCTCCGCTCGATCCTGGAAGTGTTCGGAGATATGCCGGCCGATGAAACCGGCGCCTCCTGTAATTAAAACTCGCATACTAGAATGAAGCAGAGCGGCGCACCAATCCAGCGATCGGCACGTTGTAAAGTTGAAATACCTACAGGGAGATCCATTCCCCGCTCCTTCCTAAGATAGTCAATCTTTGCGAAAAATTTTGGCGGTCCGAGCAGTCGATTGTAGCGTCGAGCCAATATGAGCGCGAATGTTAGTTTAGGCGTGTGCTGCTTTGAGCATGTTTCTGGCCAAAAATGAATCAAGGCGCACTTGCTCATGATGTCTAACATCGAAATCGCCGAAGCCTCTGACCGGCTTCGCGACCAATTAGGGAGGACCAGGGAAGCTACGCTGGACGTTCCGCCCCCGGCAGTGGATGCCCCGGCGCGCGTAGACGAAACCGGAGTGGAGCTAAAACGCGGCGCGTTCTTGAACACAATCGCGATGTTGGCTTCGAATTTCCGCGGGATATTCACGTTTCTCGTGGCCCGGATGCTTGGGCCAGCAGCACTCGGCATATTCTCCGTTGCTTGGTCCAGTACTGACATCATCAGCAAGATCGGCGTTCTAGGCCTCGACAACGCGATCATCACATTCATTGCGCGCTCGGAGGCTGTGGGCAATCGTGCGCGAAGCAGGGCGCTTTTTCGAGTCGCCGTGGTGCTTGGAGTTGCGCAGTCCGTTGTCACTGCTGCGATTGTGATAGTAGCGCTCCGATTTTTTAACAACCACCTCCACGTGCAGCCGCAGATGGTTTCTGCGCTTGCGCTGGTCCTCTGCGCGATGCCCGGTCTGGCGCTGTATCGCATCAGCACCGCCATCTCGCGTGGGATGAAGGTAATGCAACACGACATCTACTCTCGCGGGATGACCGAGCCGATTGCAACGACACTCGCGTTCCTGCTTGCACTCGCCGTCGGCTTCAAAGAATCGTCGCCGGAGGTAGCTGCAATCGTTGGGACGGCAGCATCAGGACTTGTCGCGCTCGGACTCGCCTCAAAGTTGTTTCGCCATATTCCGGCACACACGGACGTTGTTTCCCCTCTCGGCGAAGCACGGTCGCTAATCGCGTATGCGGCTCCCATCAGCATTTATCAACTGATTAACGCGTTCATTGCTCGGTTGGATCTTCTCATGCTCGGCTACTTCGTTGGACGCGCGCCCGGTGTGACGCTTGTAACCGTCGGTATTTACAGTGCAGTGATCGGCACCGCGAACGGGCTCCGAAAAGTGAATCAGGTCTTCAACCCAATTTTCGCACCGGTCGTGGCTGGCATGACCGCGACGGCCAATTACGAAATCGCTGCCGCTACTTATGCTCGGCTTGCTCAGTGGATGCTCTGGATCTTGTTGCCGCTGGTAGCAGTGATGTCGCTCGCCGGCAGCACGATTCTGCTTCTGTACGGTCCGGCATTTTGGCAAGGCGGTGTTTGGCTCGGCATCGTCGCTCTTGCCAGTGCTATCAATGCGTTTGTGGCATTAGGCGAAACCGTAATCATGGTGCAACGGCCACATTTGAATCTTCTGCATTCTTCGATCACGTGCACCGTTGCTGCTGCCGGGCTCCTCTGGTTAATTCCGCGCTTCGGTGTGATGGGTGCGGCCTTCGGTATCCTTTTGCCCTACGTCGTTCAAGGCATTCTGCGTTACACGACACTGCGATGGATCTTTCACTGGAAAGATTCATGGAGCGACATTCGCCCACCGCTGATCGCCGCAGGAGTCGCGCTCATTCCCGCGCTCGTCTGCCGAACATTCCTGGGTGGAATTGCCGGACAAGTCGTCAGCGCTGCGGCTTTCCTGGCAGTCTTTGGTGTTCAATGGTTGCAGCACCATATCTATCGCAAGGACAAACGTCCTTAATGCGAAGCAAAGACGTCCCAGGCGTCCCCGAAAAGTGCGATCGTTTCGTTGTTGTTGTATTGACGTCCGTCAGGAACATCGTGCAGCGATAAGGTCCGGCGTTGGCGAAACACACTCCGCATCATGGCCGATGCAGGCACAACATATCTCTTCACGTTGCGACGAGCGAGACACCCACTGATCCAAATATCGTCCATGTAAAATGCTCCCTTTGGCGCCTGGGAATAATCCCAGAGCGACTCGTCGAAGAACCTCGGCTGGATTAGATAACTCCCGCACCCTGTGATCACCGCTGCGGGTTGCGGTTGGCGAAGTTCGCTCGCGCGAATCATTTTGGCGTGACGCCAATCCAAATCTCGCGGCATTGCGGCACCGCGAAAACAAAGAGCCGCGTCAGGTAATTGCTTGTTGTAGTGGAGATACGTTTCGAGTGCATCTCGCGGATAAATCCGATCATCGTCCACCACCATGATCAATGTATTTCCCCGGCCCGCCGCTAATTCTTCTCGAACGATGGGGATAAACTTCGTGGCCGGCCCCCAATCCTTTTGACAATGCAAAACACGCATTCGCGGCCAACGCGAAACATGTTTGGGAACTGCATAAGGCCGTTGTTCCCGAATCGAAAATTCCGGGATGGCCAGGACGATCTCATCCGGTGGCCGCGTCTGTCTCAGCAGAGAGCGAATCGTCGGCCCTAGGTTGCCGATCCGCTCTGGTACCGTCGAAAGTGAAGCGATGATACGGCGATCGTCTGACTTTCTGTCGCTTGCCAAGGTTTCACGGATGAAACGGACTTGTCGCCGATGCTTTCTACTAGCAGGAAGCAGACGCTTGAGACCGAGCACACACAAAATGACAAGGGCCGCGCAAATCAGCGGAAACATGGGGACAAGATCGACATCGTATGATCAGAGAATTTTTCGAGATGACACGGATAACAATTACACTCACTCAAGGGACTGTCTTGCAGCAGCCTGACAGTTAAAATACGAATCAATGGCCGAACAACAACGAATGCGCTGGTCACTATGACCTCAACCGAGATGGAACAAGGCGATTCCGGTCAACAATCCGTGATTAAAGCCGTGTTCCTTTTCTTTGCCGCCTTCGCGCTTTACTTCCTCACACATTCGCCGGCGCTCGATGAAATCGATGCTGTGCAATTTGCGATGGGTGTGCGCTCATTCGATCTCTGGCATCACCAGCCGCATCCACCCGGGTATCCACTCTTCATTTTTTTAGGCTGGCTCGGGACGAAACTTTTCCACACCGGAACGGAATCTTCGCTTTACTGCGTTTCGGCATTTGGCGGTGGCCTTTTCATCGCGGCCTGGTTCTCGATTATTCGCGCCCAGTTTTCCGAGAAGCTCGCGTGGTGGGTCGCAACTTCCTTGCTGATCACGCCAGTGGTTTGGATGACGGCTACGAAGGCGCTGACCGACATGTTGGCAGCCGGTTTCATGAGCGCGGAGTTACTTGCTGCGGTCTGCTTTTTAAAACAGAAGAAGCGCGGCCTGATTGTCTGGGCTGCTCTCATGGGAGCTGCCGCGGCTGGGACACGACCGCAATTGTTTCCCGTTGTCGCAGTGATTCTTGCCATTCCGCTCAAGAAAGGCTCGGTGGATGCGAAGACATGGTGGCTTTCGTATGCGCTGCTGGTCGCGGGTTGTCTGACCTGGCTTTTGCCAATGTGGTACATACAGTCTCAACTCCGGCCGAGTGGGGGATTCTGGCGGGTTTATCCCGAGCTCGTGTACGGCCAATGGCGCTGGCGTCTAAATCGACCTTCCATTTATATCGGGGCCGGCGATTGGACTCCTCACTATCTGGGAGTGCGGTTTGCCTCCCACATTCTCGGGTGGTTTTCGAAAGGGTTCGGCTTTATTCAATCGCCCCGCGTGCTCGGAGCCGGTATCGTTCTTACAACGTGTGCGGCGATTGCTTATATTCGGTACGGATACGATGCGACGGATCGGCGATTTTGGAAGTTTCACGCTCCCTGGCTTTTCGTGCAAATTGCGATCACTTTTATCGCTCTTCCGGGCGATCAAAGGTACTATCTCATGGTCTTTCCGCTGCTTCTTGTCGTGATGCTTCGCGGTCTTTTACGATTACCAAGCCCGTGGAACTTCTCGGCGATCTGCGTTCCGGCATTGCTCCTTTATATCGCCGTTCCTTTAGGGATAGAAAATCACCGTGATGAAGCACCGCCCGTCCGGCTCGTGCGCTATTTGGAGAGGCTTTATCCGCCTTCGAAGCGCGGCAACGTGGTCTTGATTCTGCCTACTACGCGCCGTTCCGCCCAGTGGTACGCGCCGCAATTCAAAATACTCGACCATCTCCCCATCTCCGAGGAGGATGAAGAAGTGCTGCGTAATGCGGCGGCGATTTATACTGAGGATCCATCCCTGAAGCAGAAAGATTGTTACTTGATAGAGCTCGCCGAATTCAGGCGCTCAATGTTGATTTTTCCTCAACATCGCCGTGTCCGGCTTTATCTTGTCGAACGGCGTCGCTCTTCATGAAACACATTTTTATCACCGGTGCGAGCTCTGGCATCGGTCTTGCCATTGCAAAGTTACTCGTCGGTGAAGGTCACGAAGTGTGGGGTACATCGCGCAATTTGCAACGCATCCCCAAAATGCCGCGATGCCATGCGGTCCGTCTCGATCTGGCCGATCGGCTTTCGATCGAAGATGCATTCAATGCTGCGCTCACGGAAGCTGGTTACTTCGACGTTTTGATCAACAACGCCGGCGCCGGTCACTTTGACCCCGCTGAGTTCCTGCCCATGGAAACGATCGCCAGTCAGTTTCAAATTCTGGTTTTCGGTCAAATCCAATTGATGCAGCTCGCGTTGCGCCACATGCAGGCGCGTGGCGAAGGTTTGATCATCAACGTCACTTCGCTAGCCTCCCGGCTTCCAGTGCCGTTCATGGCGGCTTACAACTCCGCTAAAGCAGCGCTGGCAGCCTTTACCATGTCAATCCAGCTCGAGTTGGCCGATTCCCCGGTGCACATTGTTGACCTTCAGCCGGGCGACATTTCCACGCAATTTAACAAGAGCGTGGTCCAGAGCGCGAAAGCCGAGCGCTACGACTCAAAAATCGCCAAGACTTGGGAAATCGTCGAGCGCAACATGAAAAAGGCACCAGGCCCGGACCTCGTCGCCCGGCATGTTCTAAGCTTAGTCAACGCCGTGCGCCCGCCGCCTCGGAAAACGGTGGGCAATGTGTTCGAATCCAAAATTGCACCGATGATTTTCAGATTTCTTCCGCAGCGCGTTCGCCTCTGGGGACTGAAGAGATACTACGGAATATGACTAACCCTGATCCCTGTACCTGTAGGGGAAGCTGACAGCTTCCCCTACATGTTTATGGCTCCTGTTTCCGAAGCAGTAGTTTTGACCGCCGGGGAAGGCTCGCGCCTGCGCAGTTCGGATAAGACTTTCCTGAAACCGCTCGTCCCTGTGCTCGGCCGCCCCTTAATCTCGTACACTCTGGATGCATTGACCCGCGCAGGGATCAAAACCGTCCACTTCGTGGTCGGCTACGAAAGCGAGCGCATGATTGCACAGCTCAAACGGTTGGTTCCTTCTGGCGTCAGCGCGTTCTTCATCGAAAATTGCGATTGGCGAAAACAGAATGGCATTTCTTTACTCGCGGCGGCCGATCACGTCGAGGGGCCATTTCTCCTGACAATGAGCGATCACCTTTTCGACGATGTGATCGTTGATCACCTGCTCGATTCTTTTGATTCCGATTTCCTAAACATCGCGGTGGATCGAAAACTCGGTTCCATTTTCGATTTGGAAGATGCGATGAAAGTCCAAACCCGGGGAAACAGAGTGATCGGCATCGGAAAAGATCTGCGGGATTACGATGCGGTTGATACCGGTTTGCTTGTTTGCCCGCTGGAAATCTTCGGCTATCTCAAGCGAGCGAAATCCGACGGCCGCCGAAATGATTGCAGCCTAGCTGATGGAGTTCGATTAATGGCAGCCGATAACAAAGTCCGTGCCATAGATATCGGCCAGGGTTGGTGGCAAGACATCGATACTCCGAAAATGTTCCAGCATGCCGAGAAAGAGATGGCTAAGCGCCCGTCACGCTTAGTCAAATGAGATGGGACATCATTCCGGTCGACAGGCGGGAATTACGATCGCGGCTCGCGCGTAACAACATCGCCATCGGCCACGCTGGATCTGATCGTGGCTATCGTGCTGAGAATCAGGCTTGCTGCGGCAACAATCGTCCAAAGATGAAGGATCCAGTCAGCCAAGTCGACTAACGCGAGCATGAGAAAAACGAGCATAGCCATGTCCCGCTTGGTCAGCTGAAAGAGCCACCACACAAATCGTTCACCGAGATTCAGCAAACCGGAATGCCCGATCATTCCGTGGTGCCTCGCATAATACGACTCGTGCAGCATCGCCGAAACAATCTGCATTTCGTTCTTGCCACCTCGCAGAAGCCATTCGTTAGCCGCGATGAAGCCGGCGCAGACGATTCCTTCGACTGAATGATGACGCCCTAACCCAAGCGCGAGAACGTAGATAAGGCTTGCGAGAAAATCGCAGAAATAATCCAAACGTTCCCCGAAGGTCGATTCCAAATTTTTGGCGCGCGCAATTTCGCCGTCGCAACCATCGAGAATACTGAACGCTTGAAAAATAGCCGCGCCAATGACGACGCTGGCGTAATCGCCGCGCACCAGGAATGCGCCCGCGATTAGCGGCAAAACAAAGATCGATATCGTCCACCCGTTGGGATGAATCGGAAACTTGAGCAGAAACCTCGTTATCCGGCGCGAAATCGGCCGATTCAAAAACCGCGAAACGAAACCGTCTTGGGGCTTGCTCATTAAGTCAGTGTCCTGTCAAAAATTCGATATGTCTTGTAGCGCTGCGCTCCCATTGCTTCGAGAAAACGGTTGATCATGAAATTGTCTTCAAGCGTGAGACTGAGTTCTCCCGCGAATCCACGTTTGATCATTGCGTCTTCGACGATCCGCAGCACGAGCATTTCGGCAATACCGCTACGGCGATATTTTTCAATCACGCCAAGCGCGATAAGCCGCGCAGTCCGCGTGCGGTTCTTGTAATATAGAAGTTTTAGGAGGCCGATTGGCAATCCAAAAGCCATAAGCCGGCCGTTGATATGACGCAGGGCGACGTTGATGTCCGGCACACCCAGAATGAAGCCGGCTGGCTCTTCGCCAACTTCGGCAATGAGCGCGAACTCCGGAATAACGAGCGGCTTGAGCTCGTGCGTCATGAACTCGATCTCCGCTTCTGTAAACGGCACGAAACCCCAGTTCTTTTCCCATGCCCGATTGTAAATTTCTCGAAGCCGTCTGCTTTCATCGCGAAGATCCTTAAGGTTCGCCGGACGGATAATGGCGGGACAGCGCGCATTGAAACGTGCGGCCAATCGTTGCAAATGCGCCACGGCTTTTGATGGATCGACGAACCACCACGCGTACCAATCCTTTGCTTTTGTAAAGCCGCATCTCTCGATCAGGTCGCGGTAGTACGGCGGATTGTGCGCGGTCAATATGGTGGGCGGAAACTGGAATCCATCGATCAACAGGCCGCAGACGTAATTGGTTGAATAATCGATTGGCCCCATCATCTCAGTCCGCCCCTTCGTGCGAAGCCAACGGGCCGCAGCGTCAAACAGCGCAGTAGCTACATCCTGATCGTCGATGGATTCGAACAGGCCAAAACAGCCCACGTTTGATTGGTGCAGCGAATTGTAATTGGGATCATCGCTGGCCATGATGCGACCAACGATCTCGCCATTTTTCCGCGCCAGGAATAAGGCCGCGTCGCCGTGCCTGTAAAAGGGATGCCGCTTTCGATCGAGGAACGTTTTCCGTTCGATGATCAACGGCGGCACCCACGCGGGATCATTCGAATAAATTTGCCATTGAAATTTGATGAACGCGCTGCGCTCCCGACGCGAGTTGACTTCTGAAATTTCAATATCCGACACGAACTTAGATGGCGATTCAGGCCAAGTCTCTCCATTTCTGGGCAACTTCTTGCATCGACTCAGCTATAGTTTCCTGGCGGAAAATCAGGTAAACGAACAGCAAATTAAAGGGTATGAGCTCGAACCAGAAAAAGTAAATCGGCCGGCCTATGAGCAGGAGCGCAAATAGAACCAGCATTCGCGTGTTCGTCATGAGTAACCTCCACCACTTCAGCATCGGGCCAGCCAGGTTTTGATAACGCTGCTGTAGCCAACCCGGGATTTGGCCGTGGAAAAGTTCGGTGACTGTCTCGCGCAGCTTTTTCAGACGAGGCGCGAGCATTTCCTGTTGGCGAGTGAAATTCAAATACAGCGCGAGGAGAAGTTTGTCCCATGGTCTCTGATGCCAGCTCCACTTCTGATACTCTGATCGGACTCCAGAGGAGGAGTCCAATCCGGTTCGCCCTCCGGTTGCTGTAAAGTAAAGGTAGGTGCTGCGGTAATAGTCCGCCGTCGCTCCTTGCAACGCGTGACTGATTCCAGCGGCAAAAGCGAGAACCCAGATCGCCGGTGACGAACCTTCGAACACACAGCGGAGAGTCAGATGCAGATAAATACTCACGAACACCAAATGGTCGGCGACGCTGTCGATAATGCGGCCTTTGCGGCTTTCCCTCTGAGTTAAACGCGCGAGCTGACCGTCCGCGTTGTCGAGCGCATTAGCGCAAACATGCAGCAGCATGCCCATGATATTGATGCGTAAATCACGATAGTAATAAAGGTGTCCCGCAACGACGCCGCAGACGCCGCCCAGCAATGTCACAGCCGCCGGCGTCATCTTGAGTCGCGCGAAAAACTCGGCGAGCCGGAACCCTAACGGCCTGTAAAAATACAGATCGAGGACGCCTTCTACCTCGCGCGCTTTGTAGGTGGCTGCGACGCGCGAATGCGAGGTCTCTGTCGGTTGAGACGTCAATTTACTTGGCGCAAGAACTCAGGCGCTCTGCCTTTGTAGCATCGCAGGGACGAGCGTGTCCGCGAGAATATTCAGGGCTTCGTCCAAGTCTGCACGCGTATGCTTGGCGGTTACGCAAGCACGGAAACAGATTCGATTTTGCGGCACAGCCGGATAATCCACCGGCGCAACCCAAAGACCACGCCGCCGAAGTTCATGCCCAAGCCGATACATCCGCTCTCGATCGCCGATGACGATCGGCATCACATAGGTTGTCGATGCTCCGCTATCGAGTCCAAGGCTTCGAAGTTGCGCGTGGAAGTAATCGGCGTTTTCCCAAAGTTGCGCGCGCAATTCCGGCTGACTGGTGCCGAGCTCGAGCGCCTTCAAAATGGCCGCAATCACCACCGGCGGCAGCGCACAGGAGTAAACATAAGGATGCGCATAGAAACGCAGGTATTGCAGCGTCTCTTTCGAGCCCGCAACAAAACCTCCCAGCGCGCCGAACGCCTTGGAGAACGTTCCATAAAGGAGCGGGACGCGATCTTCTACGCCAAACTTCTCAGCCGCTCCACGGCCATGCTCGCCGCATGCCAGCATGGAGTGCGCTTCGTCAATGAAAACACTGGCGCCATGAGACTCCGCGACAGCAAGCAATTCCCTCAGGTTCCCGAAGTCGCCGTCCATGGAATAAATGCCTTCGACAATCACGAGCTGCCGACGCCTTTTTTGACGGGTCAATGCCACATCAAGCGAGGCTGGATCGTTATGCTCAAACTTCTCTGTCCTGCACCGGGACAACACGGCGCCGTCGCGAAGACTAAGGTGCGAACGGTTGTCCAGAATGGCCACATCGCTCTTGCGAAGTAGGCCCGAGATCGTGCCCAGCGCGCCACCGAACCCGCTATTGAAAAGCATCGCGTCCTCGCGTCCGAGAAATTTCGCGACGCGCCGCTCCAGTTCGCGATGCAGGTCCGTCATTCCTGAGAGCATCGGCGAACCGCACGCCCCCATCCCGTGCGTCCTCAGAGCCTCATGGGCAACGGCCAGCACCTCGGGATGATTGGCAAGGCCGAGATAATTGTAGGAGCAGAGATTAATAACCGGCCGCGGTTTTCCACCATAGTTAATAACGGTGCGCGCATCTGCGGTGGCGAGGAGCTCAGGTTCGTACAATTCAACCGCCCACGCACCAAGACGTATCCAGTCCGTAAAGCTCGCTGGAGCTTGCAGCGGATCGTCGCTTTCGCCCGCCAGAAAATTGCTCAGACTAAGTTTTGCCGGGTCCTCGTTCATGAAACGATATACTGTGGTTCGCTCGCTCCCGTCGTTGCGAACGGTGTTTCCCAGCAAAATTGAGATTTTTTGTGCTTCACTAGATTCCTTACGAAGTTGTCCGCTACATCTGCATACCGCGGAGTTCCGTGTCGGGGCAGCCAATCTAGCGGAGTTCGGATTTCAGGACAAGATTTTAGTAAACTACGGCTTCGCTGTTTGCAGGCGCCATCCTGAGCGAAGCGAAGGACCTCGCACAAGCTGATCGAGCACACGGGTTAATTCGTGTGCCGCATACTTCGTAGGTGAGGTCCCTCACCGTCTTCGCGGTTCGGGATGACACGTGAAGGTCGTGGATCGAAATCGGTGCGCTACTTCCGCGTGGTCCGAAAGACGTAATCCCAAAGCGGCGAGCTGATGCCGTATCCCACGTGATCATCCCTGTAATGATGGCGCAGGTGATACCGCTTCAGCCATAGCCACGCGCCGCGTTTCATCGGAAAATGATGGGTCGCGTAGTGAAGCATGTCGTAACAAATGTAACCAAAAACCAGCCCCGCGAATGCGCTCGACGCGAAGCGCGCGAAGATTAGCAGGAACACGCCGTAAAAAAGAAAAGCAAGCGGCACGCTGATGCTCGGCGGCATGACGAGCCTCCGCGCATCGTTTGGATAATCGTGATGCACGCCGTGAATGATGTAATGCAGCCGTTTCCCCAGGCGTGTCTTGGGTTCGTAGTGAAATATGTACCGGTGGATGAGGTATTCGAGCAATGTCCAAAGCAGAACACCCAGCAGAAAAAATCCTGCGACCGCTAGGATCGATAATTTTTGTCGCCACAGCGCGAGGTAAAGCATGGAGCCGACTACCGGCAGGTAAAGGACCAGCGGAGTTGCCGGGTGCACCCGCGAAAACAATTCCATGAAATCGCTCTCGAACATTCGAACCGTTTCGTTCTTGTTCGAGACGTAGAGTCGCTCCGCCATAACTAAAAACTAATGGGCCGGGCACTGAGATCAAGATCGCCAGTCCGACTGCTTGTCGCTTCTGGAGTCCCTTGGGACCCTGCCCTTTGTTTCATTCGTTCGACTCGCGAATAGAGACTATACCGCTTGTCAAAAACGAACTGAAATAACAGTCGGCTCCATGACGAGTGATATTTTAAATTCTGATAGAACTCGGGTGCCATGGCGCGCAGCTTCGGCAGATTGTTCCATGGGATCGATGGCAGATCATGGTGTTCGTTGTGATAGCCCATGTTCAGCGCCACCCGATTGATCGGCCCGTAATAACTGAAAGTTTCCTGGTCGAAATCGTACGTGTAATGCTCCTGGATCCACCGTGCGCCCACCGGATGCAAACCAATGGAGAAGAAAAAAGCGAACACGAGATAGAGAAATCCGGCCCAGCCGCAGAAATAAACGATCGCGACGTCGTACGCGACCGCACATGCGAGATTGGTGGAGAACCATCGGTCCCACATCTTGACCGCCTTCAACCGCGGCGGGCGTGTCACCTGAAAGAACGGAAAGAGCATTAGCCAGATCGCCTTGCGATACCACTTGTTGCCCACGAGGCGCGCCTCCCAATGGTTCGCCAGATCGGCGTCGTATTCGTAATCGCCCTGGTGCGAATGATGTTTCAAATGATAAACGCGAAACCCCATCGCGCCCGGCGCCAGGTTGGGAAGATCGGCGATGATGCCGACCATTTTGTTCCAGCCTGGGCTGCGGAAAATCAGGTTATGCGTCGCGTCATGTATGATCACGTAGTTGGCATGATTGGCGAACGCGCCGATGCAAAAGGCGATAAGTAGACTCAGCCACCAATAACCGAACCCAAGCGTGCCCATCCAGCATGCGATCGCCGTCTGCAGGATCACGATCGAGACCGCGAGCAAAGCAGTCCACGGATTGCGCACCATCAACTGGCGAACTTCCGGATGCGCCTTAATGACCGCTCGCGCCCGCCCCGGATGCGGCTGATCTGATTCCGACTGGTAAAACGCGGCCTGCATCGCCCTCCAAGTTATTGCATCGCAGCCGCATCCTCAAACGCGCTTTTTCAATTCCGCGCCGCCGAGTAGCGGCAATACGAATAGATTCGCCAGGATGTCGATGACGCATCCAGCGAGAACCACGAGACCGAACCGTTGTGTCGGTGGAAAATCCGAGAGCACGAAAATGGCGAAACCGGCGGCGATGATCACATCCGAATAAACGATTCCGCGCCATTGTTCTTCGCGCGCGAAGACCCATGCGTCCCAGCCTTTCTTTCCGTCGCGTTGCGCACGGCGAACGCCGAAGACGAGATGAATCATCGAATCAATCGCGATGCCGATACAGACGTTCGTGGCCGGCGCAGAAATGATGTCCACCGGCACATGGAACCAGCCGATGCCGCCAAGCATCGATAGTGGCACGAGAGTCACGCTCGCGATCATCGCCACTGCGCCGCGAACGGACCGCGCGACGACCCACGCGATCACGATGAACAACAGATTCAGCCAGAACAAACCGGTCACCAAGCTTTCAGCGACCAGTTTGGCGAGTCGCCCTTGCAAGTAATAGATGCCGCCGACGAGGTCAGCCTTGAATCCGTACTTGCGGCAGACAGCGCGAAGATCATCTACCACGTCCACCCGATATTTCGTACGACGCCCCTCGACCATCCGCAGCATAAACACTGCTTCCTTGCGGTCGTCAGTCACAAAACTTTTCGAGACCCGCGCGTACTTGGGTTGCGACATGATCTCCATCATTTTTTCGTAGCTGATGAGAAACGAAAACGGCACGCGGTCGCCTTCGGCCAGAAGAGTTGGCAGCGAAGTCACAGTCCCGACGCTTTTCTGGTTCTCCAGCGCGCCGTGCAGCCTCCACATCTTTTCGTAAGCCGCGTCCGTGTTCAGCAGGGCGCCGTTTGACGAGGACACAACCAGCGTGAGCGGATTCGAGCCGCCGGTGCGATCCACAAATTCCAATCCATCGCGCAGTTCCTGATTGGGCTTGAAATAATCCATAAGGCTCGGGTCGGTGTTCACGTTGACCAGGCCCAGCCCCAAGACCGCGCCAAGCAAAATGACGCCTAACGAGAGCAGTCCAAAACGGCGCGACCAAAATGCGTGTGTAGGTTCCGCCTCTACGATTTTGCTTTTGCGCGGCACGGCCCAGCGCAGGAACGCCGGATACATCAAATAGGCGCAGGCAAACGCCACGACCGTCCCGAGCACGCCGCCAAATCCCAGCTCACGCAGCGGCTTGGCCTGCACAATGAGCAAACTGGCGAAGCCTAACGATGCGCAGACCATCGACCAAGACGAAGCCGGGAAAGTCATGCGTAACGCGTCCCCCGCGAGGTTCGGCGACTCTTTTTCTATGCGGTGTGCGCGGTCGGCGAGCGTTTGCCAGTTGAACGTCATATAAACCAGGTGCGACAACGCAATAACGAAGACGATCGTGCCAAGGTTCACCGTTAGGATTCCGATCTTGTGACCCAGCATCGATTGCACGAGCAGAGTCAATAAAACAGCGCTCGCGCATGCGCAGAGCATTCCTATAAACAACCGGACGGATCGGAACAATGCGGCCATCGTCAGACCAAACAACACAACCGCTGTGAGACTGAAGTAACGGAAATCGTGAGCGAGGCTCCGCCGAAGCATTTCCACCACGTACGGCGGACCAGCGATATGAATCCGAAAATCTGGCGCGTCGAGCTCATGCACGATCTGCTCCAGGCGCTGGATCGGCTGTTCCGTATGCCTGCCTTTCATGAAAATGATCACGTTGCTTGACTTCCGGTCGTGCGCCACCAGCAACCGGCTCCAAAACGGGCTCTTTAGCGCGTCGTCAAAACTCTTCGGTCCTTCAGCCAGGCTTTTGACCGCGCTGACGCCGCCAATGGTGTGGACGCGTTGGGTGAGTTTTTGGATTCGACCCAGATATCGCTGCGAAGAAATATCGCGCGACGACACGGCCAGAATCACTTCCGGCTGCGAGGGAAAACGTCGCTCGATCTTTTTGGTTTGCTGGATACCGGGATCGCTGGTTGAAAAGAAAAAATTCTGATCCACCACCGGCTTCAGATCCACGAGTGTCACGACCAGCACGAACAACACGCCGGTGATCAGCAGCATCAACCAGTGCGACCCTAACGGGATTCGAACCCGTGTTACGAACGCAAGGCTTTTGCCTAACGATTTGCCCTCGTAAATGGACATTCTAAAACGTTTCTGGACACGGGTGGATGTTATGCATTAGTGTTATGCCACTATGCCAAGCATTCATCGTCAACCGGGCAGACCTTTTTGGTTCTGCGCATTCACACTGTTCGATCCCGAAACTCACACGAGCAAGCGCGTCTTTCGTTCGACGAAAACTCGTGACAAAAAGCAGGCGCTTGAGGTCTGCCGCTCGTGGCACAAGGCCGCGCTGCTCGCCCGCAATGGCAAGCTGAGCGCGGACGCTGCCCGCGACGTAATTACGCGCGGTGTGAGCGACGTTTATGCAGCGGCCAATCTCGAATCGCTGGAAAGCGCGACGGTTCATAAATGGTGCGAGAAGTGGCTGGAAACAAAGTCAATTGAGGCTGAGGAATCGACGCACGCGCGTTACAAGCGCATCGTTGATCGGTTTCTTGAGTGCATCGGCGCAAAGGCCAATCGTGATCTTTCCACGTTACAAGCGAATGACATCGCGCGGTTTCGTGATCGTGAGGCAAAGGCACTCTCTCGCGCGACCGCCAATCTCAGCCTGAAAGTTTTGCGCGTTTGTTTTGGCGAGGCTGTCCGGCGAGGCTTGGGCGCGGTGAATCCGGCTGTGCGCGTGCCTGTCCTGAAATCGCGCGACAAATCCACGCGGCGCGCTTTCACGCTCGCGGAAATCAAGCGCATCCTGAAAGCGTGCGGCGAGGATGCCGAGTGGCGCGGCCTTGTGCTTTTCGGGTTATATCTCGGCCAACGGCTCGGCGATCTGGCAAAGCTCACATGGCGCGCCGTCAATTTCGAGACTGGCGAGATCGCATTCACGACACGCAAGACTGGACGGCGAATCGTATTGCCGCTTGTTCAACCGCTCGGCGATTACTTGGCATCCTTACCGGCGAGCGACAATCCCGATGCCTTCATTTTTCCACGCGCGGCGAGCGCCACACGCACCGGGACACTTTCGAATCAGTTCCGAGAGATTCTCGTTGACGCTGGTCTTGTCGAACCGCGCGGACACGAAGCGACCGGCAAAGGCCGCTCACAAGCGCGAGAGACAAGCGAAATTTCGTTCCACAGTTTGCGCCACAGCGCGGTAACGATGCTCAAGGCCGCCGGTGTCTCCGACTTTATCACGCGCGAGATTGTGGGGCACGAGAGCGCGGCGGTGTCGCGGCAATACACGCACCTTTCTACGGACGACAAGCGCGCCGCCATGCGGCGGTTGCCGGACGTGACAAACGCCTAGAACGTCGATTGCGGCCCCGGTGATTGCATCGGCTGATTGCAAATGATTGCGGGGCAAGATTCTTCGCCCTGGAATCGTTTTGATTGAGTGCCCGCTATCCTTGACCCTACCAGCGCACGAAGTGAAGTGCTACGCACTAAGGCTGGTCTGTCTCCGAGCCTTCGCTTGGTCTGTCGGATGCGCTGCTGCTTTCCCCAATCTGCATCGATCCGAGGTTCAGCACGTTCAGCGAGAAGCCGCTTTGGGGAAGATCGTTCAAGCCGAAGGTGCGCCGGGCAACCTTGTCGAGCTTTTCGATTTCATCTACGGAGTTGAGGATTTCGGGGCCGTCCAATGTTTCGATGTGGTCAACGCCACGCTCTGAGACGCCCGCCATTCGTTCGAGGTGACGCTCACCGCGCTGTTGCATCGTGGCCGCGACTGCCTGAACCGGGGTGACAGCGGGCGACGCATCCTCGCGCTTTACGAGTGCTTTTGCGTTTTGAATCTCGCGTGTCCAGCTCTCTCGTTTAGCCCGTGCGAGTACCGTTCCTTCTGGAATGCCCATGTTACGGGCGATTTCGCGCAAGCCGATGCCGCCGGCGTGGGCCGTCTTGATTTGCTCCCAAATGGCTGCGGAAATTGTGCTGCGCGCTGTTCGCTCTGCCAATGGCAATTGCCCGTTTTCCCGCTCGCTCATGTTCAATTGAACGGTTATCCTGTTTTGGCGAGAAAACAAGCCAAGTTGCCGATGACAGTGATTGAAATCCGACCGTGCAGAAACGGGTGGCAAGTGTACGAGAGTCGCGATGTGCAGCCCGTATTCCTGAATCAACAGGATGCGATTCGACTATGCGACAGGCCGCGCATGCTTTCGCTCAGGCGAGATTCGCGTTCTGAATTCAAGCGGCGCGGTCGCACGTGTTATTCCGTTTAGTGAAACAGATCGGAGATTGTGATGCGAGTGCGCTGAGTTCCTAGCTCTCATTGGCGATTCTGTGAAAGGCGCGCCGTGATGTTAATATGGTGGATAATATTGTGGAATTACTATCACGTCCGGCGTTTTGTGTTGTTGATAGAAAATATAATCTTCCTTGTCTCGCCGCCGCTTTAATTCTGCTTGCCATTCCTGATCGGCTCGCCGTGCGGCCGCTTGGTCTTGTCGCTCTATCGCTGCTTGCTGTTGCCGCTGGGCTTCTAGCATCGCGGCGGTCCGCCGCTGTTGTTCAGCCTTTTTGATGGCGTCAACACGTCGATAAGCCTCCATTTGCTGCGCGCTGTCTCGTGCAGCCACCTCCGCAGCCGCAGCATCATTCTGTGCCAACCGAGCAGCTAGATTGGTATCTGTAGTCAGCTTGTTGTTTGGCACGTCGAATTCCACTGGGCGGTCATTACGTCGGCGCTGCTCGCTCCGCTCCACCTGTACGTGAGACGTGCCGCCACCCTTGGAAATAACATGCAGCGCCGTCCCCGGCGGAAAGCCTACCAGCCCGGAATGTGTCTTGACTGGTACGCGTTCGGTTAAGAACACTCGATCAGATGGAGATGGTGATGGCGATTGCGAGTGTAAGGCGGCAATGCCGCAAAGCAGGGCTAGGAAAATCGCAACGCTCCGAGGGGTAGGCAGCATGGCAGCACGGGCTAGGCGGAATTGCGGCACAATGCGAGAATAATTTTCCGCTAGAGAACGTCCAGCTTCATGACCGGATGAATTTCCCATGCCGCGTACCCGGGAAGATGGCTTCTACGGTTCGACTGATCCTTGGGCGCATGGCCAACGTCCCAGTACGCCTTTCCCGTTACAGTGATGATCGGCAGTTTGATAACTTTCAACCTTTTGGTGGATCGACGCGAATCGCAAGCTATGATGCCGCGATTTTACCGCTACCTGCCGGGACCCTGACCCAGTTGGAGATGTCTCAAAAGCGACTTAAGGTCCTGGGGAAAACCCTGGGGCATACCCCCTCCCTTGGGGTCTTTTGCTGGCTTGAGGTCACCGACTTTGACCGCTTTTTTGGTTTTCTTTTTCTTGTCTTGCATGTGACCCGCGTTTTAGGTTTTAGCTGTCGGGGTTTGTGAGTGGAAACAAAGTAGGAGTCCAGATGCGAATCAGAGTGGAGTTGGACATAATCTTGAGACGAAGCAGTTTCCGAACCAGAGTTGGAGTGCGACTCATGGCAATTAGCTTCTGTTGCAGGGAAGAATGGCAATCGAATCTGCTTCTGTTGCAGGGAAGAATGGCAATCGAATCTATTTTCCAAGCCCATCGGTTGCTGAGTTGCTGGCGAAGTTTTTTGTAAAACTGTCAAGAATCCCGACGAAAAGGAGTCTTTGAAATCGCCCGCGTGCTCGTGCGTTTCGATCACGTCGCCAGCATCATCGTAAACGCGAATCACAGCATCATGTGATCGGCTGTTGCGTGCGACTCTCGCGCAGACCGATGCCGGATGCGTAGGCGGTTTTGTCTGCTCCCAACTCTCTGAGGGAATTCTGCTGCGCACTGTTGGCTTCGCTAGTGGTAGTTGGCCGTTTTCGCGCTGGCTCATGTTCAAATGAACGGTTATGCTGGTTTTTGAAGAAAACAAGGCAAATTCAGACCATTTCCAAACGGGTGGACAGTTTTTGAAGCGCCGGGAGTCGAAAAAAAGTCTCCCATTAGCGGGCCGCGATTCGGTTTAGGGGGCGCCAGTTCTTGCCTCGGGTATTTTTTTCTTGCCTACGGTTTCATCCGGTGATGAAAATTGAAGTGATCCAAAACTGAAGCTTGTAGTGGGGATGTTTTTCCGTCATAACCTTGGCTCATGAAAAGATTCTTTCTTATCCTCAGTTTAGCTTGCGCTTTGGTTCTGACATTCCAGCTAGCCGGCTGTCAGTCGCTCGCGACTTACAATGCTTATCCTGACCGATGCTACAGTTTTATGCCGTTGGATATTACGAGAGGTGGAGGCGGTCTTTTCGTCCGGCCACTTCCTACTTGTCAACCGTACTCTAGCGTCGCGACATATACTGGGAAATAATTGCTGACAATCTCAGCAAACGCGGTTGGAGTTGGAGCTACGTCTCAGCTCTGGATTCCAACGGCGAACAATCTGGATTGTTGACGCGCACCGCGATGACGGAAAGCGTTACGTTGTGCGCGCGGATGAAAAGTTGACTGCGTTTGTGGAACTTGAATCAGCGATTCGTGCGGGCGAGCCTCTAAATATCTCCCACCTGTCCTGATATGGCTTTGCACGTTTCACTGTGAAACTGTACCAGGTATCCTTTCCAAAGGGCTCAGCATACGCCTTCTTTGCTACTACCTTGCTGGGGATTATAAAGAACTCGGCGGGCACGCCGCCCTCTTTGATGCTGACGAAAACATAGATGTGCGAATCGGAGACGAACCGCTTGTAGTCAGGGCTCAACAGCCAATAGGAAGCTCGGGTAGACTTGGTCTTGACTTGGACCGAGAAGGCCCTCTTGCACTCCGCATCCGTGCACAAAATGTCAGCCCCACGGGCACTTCGAGAAGTCGGCGACGCGATGAAGCCTTGACGTGACATCTCCGCTGCGACCAGATAAACGCCTCGCATTCCAGTGACTTGCTTGTTCGAGGACATGGCCGTGTCTCAATTCATCTAAGGAGAATAGGCAAACCGAGCAAGCTTTTACCACTCTTTAAAATCGCCCGCGTGCTCGTGCGTTTCGATCAGATTGCCAGCGTCATCGTAAACGTGAATCACAGCATCGTGTGACCGGCTGTAGAATTTCGCGTATCCGATTGCGTTCGTGATCGCGTCCGGCTCGCCATACCAGAGCCGACCAAATGGCAGCGCATCGGAGATCAGATCGACGCCGCGATGATCTTTGCGCGGGCGGACTTCGTAAAACCGCATTTTTACCACGATAATTATTAAGCTTGACCCGGTTGACGGCGTCCGAATAAAAGGAGACTTTACAAGTCCCCTTATGAAAATGAGCGCCTTAGCGTTGGAATACCAAAGAGACTATGTTGCTGCCCGGGGGGATTTGAACGTCTTTGACCTCGTGAACAATCCCAGTGCTAACGGCAAATGCCGCGTCTTTGGTTTGAGCTTCGGTGAAAAGAGTTTCGACGACTTTTTGATCGAGCTTCGTTCGCTCGGCAATAATGCTGCCGATTCTTTTGTGATCGGTAAGGATGCTGCCTAGTCTTTCCCTTAGGAACTTTTCCTCTAGGCGTGATTGACTGGGTACGTCAAAACCCACTCCGTGAAACATAAATGTGGAGTGTGGACATGCGTACCGCTTACTTCCAGCAAGAAAGATAGCGTTGCCAATTCCCAATGATTACCAGCGATCAAGGGCAGGCTCACGGCGTTGTCACAATGTGGGCAGTAAATCCGGTATTCGGTGGCCGTCCCTGCTCCCTTTTTTCTTAGATGGTATTCTCTCGGACAATCAGTCTTACACGAGCAGTAGAGATCGCTCAGATACGGAGTGATGGAAGGCTCATCTTGTTCGATCAGCTCTCTGAGGGCCCGCGATTCACGGCAGTATTCGTACATACAGATCGTCTCAATCTCTTCGCGCCGTAAATCAGGAGGCAAATTCGAGAAGTTAAACTCAGTATCGAGATCAAATTGCGCCGGTTTTTTCATCGGAAAAATTTCGCCCTCTGTTCAAGAAAGACGCGGCGCGTCGTTGGGGGGCTGCCCGCGCGGTATGGGTAACCCCAAAGAAAAAAGCAGTCTCATCTTCACTGCGGCGACGCAAAACGCCCGCGCAACTATAGATCGCCGACGTTGGCGGACAACGAAGAACTCAGGCGGACATCGCCAACGATGTTATGCCAAACTGTTATGCAACTGGCGCCTTGCCTCAGTTCTACGAGGGAAGCGACCCTAACGGGATTCGAACCCGTGTTACCGCCGTGAAAGGGCGGTGTCCTGGGCCTCTAGACGATAGGGTCACAAAAGCGCGGGCAATATCGGAATTGCTGCTCTTGGACGCAAGGCAAATTGCCGAACTGTTTTCGAACTTTGGGACGTAGCGCGCTTGAGACGGCGCATCCGCCTTCGCAATGCTTCGACGTGACGAGCAGCGCCGTGGCTACAGACCCAGATGAAGTTCGTGAATCAGCATAGCGGCGCGCATGGTGGCGCCCTGGTGCTCGCTCAAAACTTCATGCGCGCTTTGCACGAGCCGCTGGCGAGCATCGCTGTCGCGCAGCAGCTCGGCAATCGCCAGTTCAAGCGAATCGATATCGCGCACCTGGATCGCACCCTTTTTTGAGACAAGCGCTTTCGCGAGGGTCGCGAAATTTTCCATGTGCGGTCCAAACACGACAGGTTTGCCAGCCAAAATTGGTTCCACAGGATTTTGCCCGCCGTGCGCAGTTATACTTTTCCCAATGAACACAACCGTGGCGATACCGTACCAGCGTTGAAGTTCACCAGTCGTGTCGAGGAGCAGGCAGTCCGCATTGAGTTCGCGATGAGCGAGTGCTTCACTCGCCAACGTCACCTGCAACCGCAAGGCATCCAATTGCGCGCGGATTTCGCGCAGCCGCTCGACGTGACGCGGCGCAATGAACAGACGCAAGGACGGAAATTGCTGGCGCAAGCGCAGAAAAATGTTGGCTAGAACTTCTTCTTCACCGCGATGCGTACTACCGCCAAAGAGCACGGGGCTCTCTGGCTCCAGATGATTCAAGGACACCGGATGGGCGGTCTCTTGAATTTCCGCTACCTGGTCAAGACCGGCAGGATCGTACTTGATGCTGCCTGTCAGACGGATTCGATCTTGCGAAACACCGAGCGCCGCCCAGCGCTTGGCATCTTCTTTTTCTGGTACGCAAACCAAATCGAGAAGTCGGAACGTCGGCGCGATAAAGAATCGAAATTGCCGATATCTTCGCTCAGAGCGCGCGGACAACCGCGCGTTGACCAGCGCAAGCGGAATCCGACGCGCGTGCGCTTCGGCGGCGAGATTGGGCCAAATCTCCGCCTCAACCAGAACGATGCGCACCGGACGAATGAAAGAAAACGCACGTCGCATAATAGGCCAGTAATCTAACGGCGTGTACATTACTTCGATCCAAAGCGGAGCGTTTTTGCGCGCCAAGGCGAATCCGGTCGTGGTCGTCGTAGTCAAAGCGCAGTGCAAATCCGGTTCGTGCGTGCGCAATGCGTTGGCTAATTTCAGCGCGACGTTTACTTCTCCCACACTCACTGCGTGCAGCCATGTCGATCTTTGCTTCGACAGGCGCGCGCGCAGTCGACGATCGTAAATTCCCAGGCGTTGTCCGAATTTTTCCCGGTAACCGCCACGACGAAGCATCTTCGTGAAATAGCCCGGTAAGAAGAACAGCAGGCCAAGGGGCCAAAGCAGATTGTAGATGAAGCGGATCATTTGATTGTGGATCTGCCTTCGCCAAGGCTACGGCGGACAAGTTGCCGGTTGCGGATTGCGGAGAGAAACAAGACCTCCGTGGTACCGTATGTCTTCTGCCGAACCAGGCGCCAGAGTTGCATTTCAGAAAGAGTCTCAGCCGGTCGCTTCTCCAAAACGAAAACGCCGCTGGAGTCCAGCAATCGTGGCAACACTTCGTTTGTCACAAGCTTCTCAGTATAGCTATCGCCGTGCTTTGTCTTCTCATAGGGGGGATCGGCAAAAATGATCTGAAATGTTTCCGCCCCGGAGATGTGCCGGAGAAAATCGAAAACGTCCTGCTGTCGAACGCGTCCCTTTAATTTGGTCTTGGCCAGATTGCGCTCGATGATCTCGGCCGATTGCCGATCTTCCTCGACAAACATGGCGAAAGACGCGCCCCGACTGAGCGCTTCAATTCCAAGAGCGCCGCTTCCCGCGAAAAGATCGAGGACGCGCGCGCCCGCGACCGCGTCGCCCAGGCTGGAAAAGATGGCAGCTTTGACGCGATCCATGGTCGGTCGCACACCGCGCTTGGGAACGGCCAGGCGGATCCCGCCGGCGCTGCCGGCGATCACCCTCATGGCGACGAGATCGGCGTTGCCGTCGCAGTGGGTTGAGGCAGCGCTTCCTCCGGCGAAGCAGCGGACGATGGTACGGCGGGCTTGGCTTCTTCGATCTGTTTCTTTTTCTTTTTTGATCGGTCCCTTTTTCCGCCAAACAAACTGTTGAGCATACTGCTGAGATCGCGCCCGACCAGCCGCTCCACCAAATTTGTACTTGGTCGATCAACGGTGCCGACAACCTGAAAGTCGATGGCAGAATAGCCCGGTTCACTGATGGGCTGAAAATTCTCGCGAATCGCTTTGAAAAGCTGGCCACGAATTCTGTCGTTGATCGCGAGTTGAGAATCGAGTTTCAATTTACCATTAAACGCGACTGTGCCGGACGCAGTGAGGCGAATATTTGGCGAACGCAAAATCAGTTCATCGACCGTGACCAAGCCCGGGCTCAAATGATATTTTGCTTCCGCTTGCTCAAGATGAAGCTCCTTTAGTTCTTCGATCTGGAGAACCTGCCCGAGCAACACGAGTAAGCTGTATTGTTGAATTCGCCCATCACGCAGGAAAATTTCGCCGCTGCCAATGAGGGCATTCGGGTCGGCGGTTTTCCCGGAAGCCTGAAAACTCCCCTCCAACTTGCCATTGACCATTCCTTTGGGGCCGCCGGCGTTTTCGACAATCTGATCGGCCAGCACATCGCGAAACTTCACGCTCGTGGTGAACGGAGAATCCTCCGCTTCCGGTTGCATGGCGAAATAGCCGTTGATCTCGCCGTTTGCGGCGCGCGCAGAAATCCTGGAAAGCTCCAACACGTCAGGCTCGTAGCGAAGCAGTGAATGCAGTTGTTCCAGAAAAAAGCGGTCCCGCAACGAAATTTTTCCCACCTTAGTGTCGCCGCGAAGCGCCAGCGCGCTGCGAATACGACTCTGAAAATCCACCCCACGAAAGCTCGCGAGCAGTGCGCCGGCCTGATCGAGAAAACTGAAATTGCCATTCTTAATGCTGACTCGTCGAACTTCCGGAGCCACTGCCAGTCTCGGTTCCTCTCTCGGCGGTTTACTGTTAACGGTGACCTCAGATTCAGCGGGAGGATTAGCCGGTGCGGCAGTAACCACGGGAGCCGCGTTTGTTTGGACAAATTCGCTTTGTACTTGCGGCTGGGAGACACCTGCAGCCTGCTGCGCAGAAACGACAGGCAATTGTACTTCTTGTGAGCTGGGTAATCTCCATTTTCCTTCCGCGTTCTGCGGCCAAACGACGTTCGGATTGATGAGCGAGACTTCCTTGATCACCAGTCGCCGCGAAAAAAGCGAGAGGAAACGCACGCGCAGCCGAAATGTCTTTGCTTCGAGGAAATGCCTTGGGCCCGCTGAGGAAGTCTGCGCAATTGTAATGCCGCTCAGCTCTAGTCCGCCCCAGGGAGTCACGCTCATGCTGCGAATTTCCAGCGGGGTGCCGAGCCGTCGGCTCAGTTCTTGTTGAATCTTTGCTTGTGCGCCCTGCGATTGCACATACAAGTTCACGCCGATCAAGAGAACCGCGCCAAGCCCGATCACCACCCCTAGAGCAATCAACGTGATCCGGCGCAATTTTTTCACCCCTGAGACGTTACGCAGCCCGAGTTTGAAGAAAAGATCAAAGCCCTCCGTTACTTTCCCCGTGTGACTGATACAGTTGTCATTCTCAATCCAGCCGCGGGCAGTCCCGAAAGTCTTCGGGATTGGCAGGAGCGCGTCGAATCGATCGCCCGCGGTTGCCCCATCCGCATTACGTCGCATGCGGGCGAAGCGGAAGCGCTGGCCCGGCGCGCCGTCGAGGAAGGCTTCGCACGAGTCGTTGCAGCGGGCGGCGATGGAACAGTCAATCACGTGGCAAATGGGCTGGCCGGCAGTAATACGACGTTGGGTCTTCTGCCCATGGGCACAGTGAACGTTTTCGCGATGGAGCTTGGTCTGCCGTTGCACAATCTGCAGCTTTGCTGGGAAATCATCGAGGGGGAGAATACGCGTCTGGTCGATCTACCGAGCGCGAATGGAAAATGTTTTGTGCAGCTTGCTGGCGTTGGGCTCGACGCACAAGTCGTCAAAGAAACCAGCCTCGCGTCAAAGCGCAGTTTCGGTCCGCTAAGCTATCTAATCTCGGCAGCACAGATTGCGGCGCGGCAACCGCCGAAACTTTATATTGAGTCGGAGAGCGGCTCCGTGGGGGAAGGATCGTTTGTTCTCATCGGAAACGGGCGCCTTTACGGCGGCCCTTTCCCATTTTTCAAGCGCGCCATTATCGATGATGGTTTGTTCGATGTCGTTGTGTTCAAACGGCTCGGCTATCTCGAAATAATCAAGTATCTCCAGGATGTTATATTCAGCTCCGAAATCCGCGCTCCTGAAATTGAATATTTTCAGACTCGCCGACTGCGCATAACGAGCGAGCAGGATGTCCCCTTGGAGCTTGACGGCGAGCTCGCTGGCAACTGTCCGGTTGAATGCCTCTTCCGGCGTCGTAGGCCAGCGCTGCGCGTTGACTGGTCTTTGCATCAAAATCGCGTGATGTTTTGCGTGATGGACGGCGGGAATCGTTGGATTCGGGAGAAAGCGGCGGCATCGCTGAACCCTTCGCAGGTCGAAACTACTCTGATCCAGCTCAGCGAACGATGGCCGGCAAACGCGTTGCCCCTGGTCAGTATCATCGAACAATTCCCGCTGGGCGAACTGGCGATGCTGCATCTTCTCGCAGTCTCGAGCATTTGCGCGACGCGACTGACGCAAAATCCCGAAGCGCTCCTGTGGCTTTCCCAACCTGAAGTGTGTCTGGCCTCTCGCGGGTACGCTGAAATGCTCAGCGAGTTGCACGCTTTGGCGGGCGATTCTGTGGCAACGCAAGATTTCGCGGCGCTTCGTTTCTGGAAAGGCCGCGAGATGACGCGCGTTGCGCTTCGCGAACTTGCGAATGTCGCGCCGCTTGAAGAGACGACCGGCGAGCTTTCACAGATCGCGGAGATTTGCATCCGTCGCGTATTCGAACATTGGAACACCGACCTGCGACAACGCCACGGGTCGCCCACGGCGGAGTTTGCCATTCTCGCGCTCGGAAAACTCGGCGGCGGTGAACTGAATCACAGCTCGGATGTCGATCTTCTTTTTCTGTACAGCGAGGAAGGCCAGCTCACGCCGCACATTTCCTATCACGAGTTCTTCAACCGCCTGGCAAAAAGGATCCTCGAGACATTTTCGACTCTGCATCCGGCGGGATCACTTTTTCGGGTCGATCTGCGCCTGCGCCCGGAAGGCTCGGCCGGCCCGCTCGCGCGGTCGCTCGATAGCATGGAAAATTACTATGCTGGCTTCGGCGAAACCTGGGAGCGCCTCGCGCTAATCAAGGCGCGCGGCATCGCTGGCAGTCGCGAGCTGGCATATGAATTCCTGCGGCAACATCAGCCTTTTATTTATCCGAAGAGCGCGACACCGGATCTCCTCGAGGAGATCGCCAACATCAAGCGCCGCATCGAACGCGACGTAGTTGGACCGGAGAACCTCCATCGTGACGTCAAGCTTGGCGTCGGCGGCATTCGCGAAATCGAATTCATCGTCCAGGCACTGCAACTCATCAATGGAGCGCGGCACCCGTTCCTACAGGAACCGAGCATGCTCAAGGCGTTACGAGCGCTGCGTGAATTGAATTTTCTCCCCCGCGAGGAAGTTTTGGCTCTTGATGGCGCCTATCGATTTCTGCGCCGCGTCGAGCATCGTCTGCAAATCGAGGCCGAACAGCAGACCCACACCGTTCCAGAAGAGACGGATGCATTGGGCCGCCTCGCACGCAGTCTCCGCTTTTCCTCCGCTAAGGATTTCACCGCGGCGCTGCACGAGAGGATGGGTTCCGTCCGTCCCATTTTTCAACGGATCATCTGCGAAACGCCTGCGGACCTGACCAAAATCAATCTGGAAATTTTCAATGACCCAAAACGCGCAGCAAAAGCACTGGGAGATCTAGAACGTGGCCCGGGGAGTTTCCACGTCGCGCCGCGGACTCGACAAATATCCCGGAAGCTGCAGCCGACTTTGCTGGATTGGTTGGGGAAGGCAGCGGACCCGGACGCGACTCTCAATCAATTCGTTCGCTTCGTGGAAGCTTACGGGCTGCGCAGTTTGCTCTTCGAATTGCTCGTTGCGAACCCGAAATTGCTTGAGTTGGTGGTCAAAACTTTCGATGCCAGCCGGTTCGCCGGCGACTTGTTGATTCGCCGTCCGCAACTGCTCGAAGAAATCACGCGCGATCCAACTTTCTCCGGCGCCAGACCAATGGCGGAGCACCTGCGGCGCCTCGATTCGCTAGGCGCGAGCGTGTTCCACCTCGATCCCGTTCGCGCGTACCGGCAGCGGCAAATCTTGCGCGTGATGCTGCGCGATGTCCTTGATTCTGGCAGGCCGGCAACCTCGAAGAACTTGGGATCTGAGGTTTCTGATTTAGCGGAAGCGTGCCTGCTATTTACGATCCGCCGCCTCGCAGGAAAGCAGTTGACTGTGATTGCTCTCGGAAAATTTGGCGGACACGAGCTCAGCTATGGCGCCGATCTCGATGTTTTGTTCGTCGGCGGGGCGCACAGTAGTGAGATGAAGGCGGGCGAAGAGGTTCGGGCCGCGCAAAATTTAGTTGTCAACATGGCGCAACCGACTTCAGAAGGAAACATTTGGGTCCTCGATGCGCGGCTGCGCCCTGAAGGCGAAAAAGGCCCGCTGGTTTGTCCTCTCGAGACTTACCAAACGTATTATGAGAGTCGGGCGCAGCTCTGGGAGATTCACGCGTTGACTCGCGCGCGGCCGGTCACCGGTCCGTTGGGCGCTCGATTCATTCAGATGGCGCAACATTACTGGAGAAAAGCCAGCCGGCGCCCCGATCTTTTCGAGCAAATCGACAACATGCTTGAGCGTATTCGGCGCGAACGCGGCAGCGGATCAGATTTTCTTGATTTCAAGACGGGGGTCGGCGGCATGATCGAAGCGGAATTTCTCGTGCAGGCACTGCAAATGCGCGAAAATATCTGGGAGCCGAACTGGGAGCGCGCGGTCGATCAATTGCGTGAGCGCGGAATCCTGAACAATGCCGAAGCCGCGAGAGTCAAGAAAGCTTACGGCTTGCTCCGCCGGTACGAATTAGCATTACGACGTTACCAGAATAAAGCTGTCTCAGGTCTTCCCCGCGACCCGGGTGAAGAGCGAAAAGTTTCGGTCCGCCTTGGCTACGATGACTTCGAATCGTTTCGCCGCGAGTATCTCGACGCTCGCGACGCGATTCACGCGCTCTATGAACAGCACGTAAAGCCAAGGAAGGGCGATTAGCCTCGCCTAAACGCTTTAGCGTTCCTAGCCCGGAATGCCCTTGAGCATTTCGGTGTTCGTCGGGAATTTTTTGACGAACATCAGCAAACGCTGAATGGCTTCCTCTGGTTTGTGACCCGCTAGGCCGCGCCGGATGAGATTAATCTTCTCCAATTCCCACGGTTGCAGGAGCAGTTCTTCGCGACGCGTTCCAGAGAGAAAGATATCGATGGCCGGATAAATTCGCTGGTCGCTGATTTTTCGATCGAGCACCATTTCCATGTTCCCGGTGCCTTTGAATTCCTGAAAGATCAGTTCGTCCATCCGGCTGCCGGTTTCGATCAGCGCCGTGGCGACAATCGTGAGAGAACCTGCTTCCTCGGTGTTCCGCGCAGCGGCGAAAATTTTCCTCGGAATTTCCATGGCGCGCGCATCGATACCGCCACTCATCGTGCGGCCTCCGCCGGCCATCGCATTATTAAATGCGCGCGCGGTACGCGTGATGGAGTCAAGCAGGATGAAGACGTGCTTGCCCGCTTCGACCAGCCGTTTGGCCCGCTCGATGGCCAGTTGCGAAATGCGCGTGTGACTCTTGATATCGCTATCATTGGAGCTCGCCATCAATTGCGCTGTTGGATGCGATCGGCGAAAATCGGTCACTTCCTCCGGGCGTTCATCGACCAGAAGAATGATCAGGATCATCTCCGGGTGATTTTTTGCGACCGCTTCGGCGATATGATGCAGCAGCGTTGTCTTGCCTGTGCGCGGTGGCGCGACAATCAAACCGCGCTGACCCATCCCTAGCGGCGTCATCAAGTCCATGATCCGCGTCGTATAACGATCTGGCACCGTCTCGAGCTTGATTTTTTTGTTCGGATTGATGGTGGTCAATTCCTCAAATGGGCGGAGACCCTGATATTTCGCCGGCTCTTCGCCATTAATCGTGAGTAGCTTGACCAATTGCGGGCCGCGGCTGCCGCGCCGGGTCTCACCGTAAATCCACATCCCGTCGCGCAAAGCGAAGCGGCGCACAATTTCAGGAGTGACAAAAATGTCCTGCGGCGTCTGCACAAAGTTGCGCTTCGGATCGCGCAGGAACCCGAAGCCTTTGCCCGAGATTTCGATGATGCCTTCGCCGAATTCCGGCTCAGCTTGAACTTGTTCGCCACTTTCCACAACGGTCTCCGCGGCCTCGCGTGGTTGTCGATCAAGGGTCTCGACATCAGTAACCGCGCCGGCAGGATCGGTATTGGTTGACGAAGAATTCGGCGATTCGCCGGAATCATCGCGCCTGAACCGGTCGCCCCGATCCCGATAACGTTTTCGCGGAAAACGGCGGCGCGGGCGATGATGGCGTTGTTCCGGCAGGGCGGACTCAGTCGGCACGGGTTGGTTTTCGTTTTCTTCGTTCATAAGCTAAAATTCTTGGCTGCGGCGGGGCGGCGCCTTAACACGTTTCCTGTAAGCAATACTTTTTCAGGCCGGCAACCTGGCCAGCAATTCGTCGGGAATTTCTAGATTTGAATAGACGTTTTGCACGTCGTCGTCGTCCTCAAGCGCATCACATAAGCGGAGCACCTGACGCGCCGCGGCCTCGTCGGGCACCGGAACAGTCGTATCGGGAATGAATGTAAGCTTTTGCCCATCGGTCGTTACGCCCTCGTTTCTGAGCGCCTCAGCTACCGCGTATAGCTGATCGTGGGAAGTGATAATAACATACTGATCCTCCTCGGTTGTCAACTCTTCCGCGCCGGCTTCCAGGGCGATTTCGAGCAGCCGATCCTCGTCAATGCTCGACCGCGGAACGGTGATTTGGCCTTTCCGGTGGAACATGTACGAAACGCTCCCGCTCGAGGCGAGGTTGCCATTGTTCTGGGTGAAAATTTTGCGAATCTCCGCCCCGGTGCGGTTTCTGTTATCGGTCGCAGTTTCAACAATAATCGCCACGCCGCCGGGCGCGTAACCCTCATAAACGATCTCGTCGATTTGTTGACCGTCTCTCCCCTCGCCCGTGCCGCGTTTGATCGCGCGCTCAATGTTATCGTTCGGCATGCTTTGCGCCCGTGCAGCCTGGATCGCGCTGCGCAGACGCGGGTTGCCATTCGGATCGCCACCGCCGGCCTTTGCCGCGATGGTGATTTCCTTCGATAATTTGCTGAAGATCTTGCCGCGTTTCGCGTCGATCGCGCCCTTAAACCGCTTGACCTTCGACCACTTACTATGTCCCGCCATACGTGCGGATTTTATGCAATTGCTGATTGAACTGTGCGAATTTCCGAACAACACCTCGCCAAGAGAATGGCTAGCGAGAAGGGGAAACTAACGCGCAATATTCAATCGCAATAAGAGCCGTTTGTCAACATCTTGCGAAGCGTTTGTTGGTAAGCGAAATAATCTTCAAATGAAACTTCTTGTTGCCGGCCTCCTCGGTGGAATCGTCATGTTTATCTGGACGTCGATTGCCCATATGGCGCTGCCTCTGGGCGAAGCTGGCATTGGCGAAATTCCAAACGAGTCTGCCGTCCTAAGCTCGATGCAAAGCACCATCGGCGAGCACAGCGGCCTTTATGTTTTTCCCGGCCCTGGCGTTGGCAAAAACGCAACTCGACAGGAAAAGAACGACGCGATGAAACACATGGTGGAAAAAATGGCGGCCAACCCTTCCGGAATTCTCATGTATCACGCGCCCGGCCGGCCGTTCACGTTTGGCAAATGGCTCGGCATCGAATTTGGCACCGAACTGTTCGAAGCCATCCTGGTCGTGTTCCTTTTGGCCCAAACGCGCATCACCACCTTTGCCGGCCGGGTCGGTTTTGTGCTCGTTGCCGGAATTCTGGCTGCCATCACGACGAACGTTTCCTACTGGAACTGGTACGGGTTTCCGTCTGCTTACACAGCTGGCTACATGTTCATTCAGATCGTCGGTTTCTTTCTTGTGGGCATTGTTACTGCGCTGGTCTTGCCAATGCGCGCTCCGACTGACGCGATTCGTTAAGGTTTCGCACGAAGTTCCCGCACCGTCAGTCCCGGCCGTCCATTCACGTTTCCGTACGTTGCCTCAGCTTTCCCATCGCCGCGTTTGAAGCGCCGTTCCTTCGCCGTATTGTCCGGTGTCCACGTACCACCGGCGGCGTTTGCCTTCAGGAATCTCGTGATCTCTTTCTCGGAAAGATCGGTTCCCTTCACGTTGAAATACGTTTCCGAAACGCTCCGGCCATTAGCAAAGATCACCTCGTAAAGGTAGCGATCTTTATGGTAAAGAACGCTGACCGTTCCGTCGTCACGCAAACGTCGCTGCACCAGGTTGCCGTATGAGTCATCAACTTTGTCGCTGCCGTCGCCCAAATTAGCCCAGCCGCAGATCAAGGTTGCGAGAATCGCCAGAACGATGAGGCTAAATTGCTTCACATTGTTTCAGTCGGACATTCACAGAAATCTGCAACCGCGTTCACGCAATCCTCAGCCAAAAACGCTGCATCGTGCTAGTATTTCCGGCTACAACATGAGCCGCAACATCGACACGCGAGAATTTTCCATCAGCGATTACGACGGGGCGCTTCAGGTGTGGCAGCGCGTCGAAGGTCTTGAGATCGCCGAGGGGGACGACAGGGAAGGCATCGCTCGATTTCTCGCGCGGAACCCAGGGTTGAGCAGAGTGGCGATCGATGGATCGGCAATTCTTGGAGTCGCGTTATGCGGGCACGACGGACGTCGTGGACACATTTATCATTTGGCCGTTGATCCCGCATATCAGCGGCGCGGACTCGGTAAGCGTCTGCTGGATGAATGCCTCGATGGCTTACGCAGGGCTGGGGTGCAACGCGCTATTATCCTGGTGGCTGATGACAACCAGCGCGGCGCCGAATTCTGGAAACGTTGCGGCTGGGAGACGATCCCCGGCGCGATCGCGATGGGAATTGATGTTTAGGAGCTGATCATAATCGAAATTTATGAAAGTAGGCGGCAGATATTTTCGAACGATTTGGGTTAAGCCAGACGATGAAGGCGTCGTGCAGCTGATCGATCAACGATTTTTGCCGTATCGTTTCATGATCGAAGAGGTCCGCACCGTTGCACAAATGGCGACGGCCATTCGGGAAATGCATGTTCGTGGGGCGGGATTGATCGGCGCGAGCGCGGGGTATGGGATGTATCTGGCGGCAATTGAGGCAGCGGCGCGCGCTGCGTTCGATGAGCACATGGCCCGCGCAGCGGAGCAACTCAGGGCGACACGGCCGACCGCAGTGAATCTTTCCTGGGCCATCGAGCGCCAGCTAAGGAGTATCGCCGATGGAAAAACCGCAGAAGAAAAGGTCGCTCTTGCTCTGCGCACAGCCAATTCGATGGCTGAAGAAGATGTGGACCACTGCCGGATGATCGGGCAACACGGACTAGCCCTCATTCAGCAAATTGCGAGGAAGAAAACAGGCAAGCCGGTCAATGTGCTAACGCACTGCAACGCCGGATGGCTCGCCTTTGTTGATTACGGCTCAGCCACCGGTCCGATTTATGCCGCGCACGATTGCGGGTTGCCGCTCCACGTATGGGTGGCCGAAACCAGACCCAGGAATCAAGGTTCAAAGCTTACAGCCTGGGAACTGGGTCAGCACGGCGTGCCGCATCGAGTGATCGCGGACAGCGCGGCAGGCCATTTGATGCAACATGGCGAAGTCGATCTGGTGATTGTCGGAACGGATCGCACCACGTACACGGGAGATGTCGCGAACAAGATCGGCACATATTTGAAGGCGCTGGCGGCAAAGGCCAACAACGTACCGTTCTACGTCGCGCTGCCTTCGGCTTCGATTGATTGGGATATGCGGGACGGTTTGAAAGAGATCCCAATCGAGGAGCGCGGCGCGGAGGAAATAAAACACGCTGATGGATGGTTTGAAGGGCAACAGGTCGAAGTGCGTATTGCGCCAGAGGGAAGTCCCACCGCAAATTACGGGTTTGACGTTACGCCGAGGCACTTGGTGAGCGGACTGATTACCGAGCGCGGCGTGTGCGAAGCGAACGAAAAAAGCATTTTCTCCCTTTTTCCCGAGCACGCGACGTGAGCAAATACGTAAAGTTCACGCACGAGCGCGCGCGTGCCGAGGTCACTCCGTTCGACAGGTTTGCCGAATTGAACGCATGCAGGCGGAAACTTCTTCAGTTGCGACTAATCGGTGTGGACTCAAATGGTACCAGCTTCGGTAACCTGAGCGTAAGAGACGGCGCGACCAGGAATTTTTATATCACTGGTTCGGCGACCGGCGGGGTGCCCGATCTGACACGTGCGGATTGGACCAAAGTCGTGGCTTACGATTTCGAAAGGAACTGGTTGAGATACGAAGGGAGCACGGTTCCTTCATCGGAATCGTTGACGCATGCGGCGATTTACAAATCCAATGCAATGGCCGGTGCGGTGATTCATTGTCACGACTCAACCTTGTGGACGGCCATTCTAAATCAAGCGCCGACGAGCTCGAAGGCCGTTGGCTATGGCACGCCAGAAGTGGCGTACGAAATTATGCGTCTGTTCAAGGTGAGCGATCTGCAAAGCAGAAAGATTTTGGTAATGGCCGGTCACGAAGGAGGTATCGTTACGTTCGGCGGAGATCTCGAAGAGGCATTCGCCGTTCTGATTCATGAGCGAAAGGAATCATCTCCTTGCGTTGACGGCGCTTTCCACAAACGTACTCCTGCATGATGACGAATGGATTTCCTGAGCCAAGCCAAGGACGGGGCGTCACCCGGCGAACGTTTCTTGGGATGAGTCTGGCAAGTGCAGCCGCGCTTTTGGCAGGGAAATCCGATGTGATCTTTGGAGCTCAGTCATCAACTACACCAACAATTGCTATGAACACGACTTTTAAATTGGGCGGCGACCTGGCGGTCAATCGGCTGGGCTTTGGCGCCATGCGTATCACCGGGGAAGGTATTTGGGGTTGGCCACCGGATCGAGAGAACGCGCTCAAAGTTCTCAGACGCGCAACCGGGCTGGGTGTCGATTTGATCGACACAGCCGATGCGTATGGGCCGGACACGAGCGAATTGCTCATAGCCGAAGCGCTCCATCCTTATCCGAAGGGACTCGTCATCGCGACAAAAGGCGGTCTCACACGGCCGGGACCCGGCGAGTGGGTACCAAATTGCCGACCCGAACATCTCAAACAAGCTGTCGAAGGAAGTTTGAAGCGGCTCCGCTTGGAACGAATCGATTTGTATCAATTGCATACTGTGGATCCCAAAGTCCCCATCGAGGAGTCGCTCGGTGCGCTCAAGCAAATGCAAGATGCCGGGAAGATCAGGCACATCGGATTATCCAACGTTGATCCGGAAGAAATTGCGCGGGCGCGCAAGATTGTTCCGATCGTCAGCGTGCAGAACCGGTACAACATCGAGGACCGCAAATCGGAAAACGTTCTGGTTTATTGCGAGAAGGAGAATCTTGGCTTTCTGCCATGGTTTCCCATCGGGGGAGGCAGCGGTTTGAAACCTGAGAACCCAGTGAATCTCGCGGCAAAGGCCCACGGCGTGAGTGTTTACCAAGTTGCGCTGGCCTGGCTTCTGGCTCGATCGCCCGTCATGCTGCCCATCCCCGGGACGTCGTCTCTCGCGCATTTGGAAGACAATGTTGCTGCCGCCAAGCTCAAGCTGACTCCGGAAGAATGGAAAGCGATCGACGCCATTGCTGGGTAGGTCGGGACCGCAGTTAGATATCGCATCCTGCTGGGGCATCACTCGACGGTCAGCGGTCCGTCAAAGATCGTGAGGCTGATCACTTCCGTACGTGCGATGTGCGGACCATGCCGCGTGCCTTTGGGCGCAAAGAACAGCGCGCCCGTGGTGTAAGTGGTACCGGATTCCTCCCATTCACCTGAGAGCACGTATGCCCATTCGTTCGCCGCCGGATGGGTGTGCGCTGGGATGGTGTAACCGGCCTTGAATTTGCGGAGGACGACGAGCCCGCCCGTGCTCTCCTGCTGATGCAGAATCATCAACTCAACGCCTTCGTATGGCCCCGGCTGCCAGGCTTTGTTTTTGCTTAACGCAACATACGGAAACATGACTTCGTCGAAGCGGATCGCGCTCAGATTGCAAACGCAGCCGAGCAATTCACTGCAACACCCGACGCAGCGGAGCTAGCGCGACTCGGATCTTAACAAACGGCTATTTCATCTTCGACAGGATTTGTTCGATTTCCTGCCGGCGGAAGGCGCGCAAGGTCTGACCCCGGACGTTGCCGAGCGCGCCGACTTTAAGTATGAACGCGCTCATCGTTTCGTCATCCGGCGCCTCGAACAGGACGACAACGTCGTAAGCGCCCATCGTCCAGAATTCCTCCACGATCTTCATACCCATTTTCTCCGCCTCAGCTATCGCAGCTTCGCCGCGCTTAACTGTGTCTTTAACGTTGCGAATACCCTGGTCTGTAAACTGAATCAGCCCGATATAAGTAGCCATAAGTAGCGTTACTCCTTTCCTGTAGTTGGATCTAACAGACTAGTTTAAATCTGCGTCTGAGCAAAACCACAAAGCTTGGAATCCGCTTTGAAAAATATTCTTCCCCACTTCGCCGTCGAATGTTGAAGTGATAATCCATGGAACCGGGGGAAGCGCTCAGCACTGCGTCCCAAATTGCTGTCGCTCTTGCCGGTTTTGCCGGCGTAGTGGTCGTTTTTCGCCGCGAGGCGATCCACGACTGGTCGGCACTCGATAAATTCCGGCTACGGCTTTTGCTAGCCAATTCAGTATTACCGCTTGGTCTTTGCATGATCGCGCTGTTGTTGCTGACCGTCGAGCCTGCGCTGACGAGCGTGTGGAGATGGTGCAGTGGTGTCGCCTTCGTAGTTTTTTTGGCATTCGGGATCACGGTAAACATCAGCTCTCGCCGTCTTCATCTACGGCAGTTACAAGACGCATCCGCCAACTTCATTTTTCATTTGTTCGCCACTCTTGGGTGGGGAGCGATCCTGTTGCAATTATGTAACGTCGCCTTGCTGGACGCGTTCTGGCCATTCTTCACCGGGATCGTTGTTCAGCTTATCGGCGCGATGTTTCAGTTCGCGCGCATGATTCTACAGCCGCCTGAATAGAGCGGCGGACATCGCAGCGCGATGTCCCTACAACACTGGTTCAGTGTCGTGAAGCCGGCCGTAATCGACCGTCAGTCTGCCGCCGCCATGCTCGGTATAGATTTCGACAAAGCGATGGCCGAATTGAATATCGCGCCAGGTGTAATCCTTTTGCGTTTGGACCGACGCGGCGATCACCGGATCGATTCCAACGACCGATACTAAAAACAGCGCACGCCTGGCTTGGAGAGATTCAACAGTCGCGCCGAAAAGCGGACTCTTCTCGTCGATGGTGTGCCGCAAAGTCAGCGCCGCGGGAAAGACCGTCAGCCGATCAAACTGAAGTTTGAGGACATAAAAGTAGCGAAAATCTCCGCCTTCGAGCAACGGTTCATCGCGTGAAAACATGATCCGGAACTCGGCCTCCACCATGCTGTGCTGATTTTCGTTGCCGATTCGCACCATCAGCGTCGGCTTCCCATTCAACGGCGCGATGACGATGGAATTGCTGAACACGACGCGCGCAATCGGGCGCGAGAAGCGCACGAAGATGAGGCCGGTCATCACCGCGAGCAAAAATATCCCAGTCATGATTTCAATCGTGGTGACGACGTGAGCGTAAAGCGTTTGCGGATACATGTGGCCGTAGCCGACTGTTGCCAGCGTTTGCACGCTGAAAAAAAAGCAATCAAAAAACCAATGCCCGCCAGTGCTGCCGGCGATACTGTTTTGCTGGAGACTGTAAAGCGCGGCGAAAAGAAGGTTTAGCCCGACGTAAAGACTGGCGACAAACGCCGCGAACCGCGGCCACCTCAAGCCCAGCAGCCAACGATAGACATCGCGCCACCGCCAAGCGTCTGTCCCGACTTTGACGAATTCGACCTGACCGGCGCGTATGGAAACGCGATTGTGCCTTCTCCTCATGTTCTTCTAATCCGTGGCCACCACCAAGGGTTCAACAAATCCAACGATCGCGTTGAGAATTGTTTGATCGACAGCTTCCTGTGTTTGGCCGCTCGCCTGTAGCTGATGCTTTGGCACCCGCAGGGAGTGGTCGCCTTCTTCAACGATATGCAAAAAGTTTGGCGCTTTCATTTCGGCTCGAACGCGCTCCAGAAGATCCAACTGACACAGCGAGTCGCGCGCGCCTTGCACAAAAAGAATCGGTGTGGTAAGAGCGCGCAAAACTTCATCGCGAGGTTTCGTCTGATCGCCCATCGGACAGAGCGGGTATCCGAGACAAACTAATCCATCCACTTTTTCCTCCAGCGATAAATGACATCCAACGCGGCCGCCCATGCTCTTGCCGACGAGGATGGTTGATTCAGCGCGATGTCGCTCTCGCGCCCGGTTTAATGCTTTTCGATGCGCGGCGATAAGCTGCGGCAAGCGATCGGGTCGCTTTCGGCCTTCGCGCATGTAATCGTAATCGAAGGTCTCGACGATGCCGATTCGAGACAAACGCTTTCTCCAATCTTGTATCCAGGGATGCGACGAAGGCGCTCCTGCGCCTGGAGCAAACAAAAGCAATGGTGTCATTCCTTGCAATCCGTCTCGTAAGCTACGAAAGCCTACGCGCTAGTCAGCGGCTTTTTCAAAAATCCGCAGATGAAAGGTTGGATTGCTAGGAAAACAATTTGGGCACCACATTGGCAACAAAGTCCACCAAGCCGTGGCCGATCATGTTGGCGACCAAATCACGACGCCACAAATAGAATCCCGTTAAGATTATACCCGCCGCAAGCGCGATCAGAATATTTGCAGCCCCTCCGGACCAATGGCCAAGTGAAAAAACAACCAGCGGAATTGTGACCGACCAGAAGCGTCCGAGACCAATCATCCGCAAACGTTCGATGGCGTAACCGCGATAAAATAATTCTTCTACCACTCCGGCCCGGCAAACGATGAGCGTAATTAACCAAAGCGGCAGTTTCTCGAACGCGGCGGATCCGGGACCGTGGCCGTAACCAGTAAGATAAGCCAGCCCGCCGACGACCGCTGCCGATACCACGGCAACTACGAGCCCCCACAAGATCGACATCCACCAGCGCGCGGTGCCGAGGCCGATAGAGCGCAAGGGCAAATGTTCGGCGCACAGAATGATAACAAGGAGAGCGGCTGCGCTCGCCCAGATCAACGTTTCCTTTAAAATTGCCGAGGCGAACGTCATTTCGGGTACAAAGAACACGAACGCATAGCGAATTACGACCATCGCGAACAATGAGAGGAAGAGTCCGATCCACGTGGCCGGCGAAATCTTCCTCGCCACCGCATGCTCGTTCGTCATAACAAAGGATGCCGCTCGAATATCGTTTGTTTCCATAGGATTCCATTGAGATGCCACACAAGTCAGTTTGGATTCGAGGAAATCAGAGATACCTCTCCGCGACGTCGGATTTCCGGCAGGCAATCGGCTGTCGCCTTATTGCACCGTCACAAGCGTGCCGACCGGAAGTTCGGAGAAAAATTTGCGAGCAGCTTCCTCCGGCAACCGAATGCAACCGTGTGACGCCGGGTGATTCGGCACGTACCCGGCGTGCATTCCAAAATCAAGACAGCTCAGCCGCATGAAATACGGCATGTCCACGTGGTAGATGGTGGAACGATGGTATCGTTCCTTATTGGTGATCACAAATTCGCCCGTTTTCGTCGAATAACCTGGTCGGCCAGTCGAACATTGCGTGCGATACACTGGCGCACCATCCTTAACGAGGGCGACCCGTTGCAAAGCGAGAGAAATTTCGAGGCGCAACCGATCTGGCGATGGCCCGCCGCCAAGAAGAATTTGTGCGGCCCGCCAATGACCCGTCTCTGCGGCAATATCCAACGCAGACATCTTATCCCGGCTCGTCAGCCGGTTCCGGTTGGCTCCCGCATCGAGCAGCGCGCGCAGGTAATCGTCCTGTCCAAGCCCCGCGGCAAGCATCACGACGGTAAGATTGCGGTCTTCTTCAACGTAACTGCGCAGCGACTTCGACGGCAGCAGCGCGAGAAAATCCTTATCGCAGCGCGATGGAAGAACGGTGTTGAGATCGGCTCCGCAACCCAGAAGCGTGCTAAAAAGCGAGGAGTTGTTTCCCGCGATCGAATAGGCAAGGAACGGCACGTTCCTGCCCTCAGGCGTCGGAGGTGTTGAATGTTTGCGAAGGAGCGATCGGATTTGGTCCTTGTTCCCCGCTTGGAGCGCTGCGGTCAGAGCGCGTCGCGTACTGGTTTTCCAGTGCGGCATCGTCGGTAACCGCTCGATCACGGTCTTGACGATCTCCGGATTTTCGCCCTCGAGCGCCACTCCTAGGAGATCCCGCCCGTCCGTGCACGTGGCTTCGGCATGAAGATTGATTGAGCGTGCGAGGAGCAACTGAAAGATTTCCAGATTACCGTGCATCGCTGCCGCCATGAGCGGCGTAAAACGGTTCTTATCTGCAAGATCAACCACCGCACCGGCTTCAACGAGCCGGAGCGCCGTTTTCCAATCCTGTTGCGATGTTGCGATTAGCAACGGCGTGCGCCCTTGCGCATCGCGCCCGTTTGGATTGACGTGCTCGATCAGGCAGAGGTCGATTAGCGAATCGCGCTGAATGGTGACAGCTCGAACCAGTTCCTCCGGCGAGATGGAGATGCGCGCAGGCGGCTCGGGGCCAACCGCGATTGCCCAAAACAATATCAAAAGCACGACGCCTGCCCCAAAGACGACTCGCCTCTTGAACGCGTGCATAAACAGGGTTGGGCCGGAAATTATACGAGCTTCGTCAGAGAATGTAGTAGAAATATGGCGGAACTGCGAGCGCGCCTTTGAGTAAGCTGGGATTGGACGTATCCAGTTGAACGTTGCATCTTCAGTGCTGTCCAAATTCCAACCGATGCGCTTATCCATTTTGACCCTGTGCGTTGCACTCAGTACATCGTTTGCGGCACAACCCGAGGCCGTCCCAACTTCCAGTGTTCCTGCTGCTGCGGCGGAGGCAGGCAAGGATGTTGTTCATCAATTGAACAACGCCTTCGCAAAAGTCTTCGAAACCGTGGCGCCTAGCGTTGTCATTATTGAGATTTCCAAAAAGAACGAAATCAGCGAAAGCTCGCCGCTGGAGGACCTGTTCTTCCAAGGACCGCCCGATGAAAACAACCCGCGGCGAAACCCGGGAGCACTGCGTCCGGTCCAAAGCGAAGGCTCTGGTTTTATCGTGCGGCCCGATGGCTACATCTTCACGAACTTTCACGTGGTCGAAGGCGCAGACAAAATCGAGGTGAAGTTGCGAGACGGGCGGAATTTTCCGGCACGGGTGGTGGGCACGGATGAAAAAACCGATATCGCAGTCGTCAAGATCGACGCGAAGGATTTGCCGGTCGTCCAGCTTGGTGATAGCGATACTGTGCGGGTTGGACAGTTTGCGTTCGCCATCGGCGCGCCGTTCAAGCTCGATTACACATTCACCTACGGCGTGGTTAGTGGCAAAGGCCGAAGCAAATTGTTTCAGACGGGCGGGTACTCCATCTCGGATTATTTGCAGACCGATGCTTCAATTAATCCGGGCAACAGCGGCGGCCCCCTTTGTGATATCGACGGCAAAGTGATTGGAATGAACACGCTGATCAACGGCATGAACCGCGGGCTGGGCTTCGCCATTCCAATTAACATGGCAAAGGAAATCGGCGCCGAGCTGGTTGCCGGCCACAAGATCGTGCGCCCCTGGCTGGGCATTCGCATCGAGACGCTGGGAGACGACCCGGCGATCCGGGATTTGTTCAAAGGCACGGAAAAAGGAGTGGTGGTGCGCACCATCGAAGCCGATGCGCCTGCTTCCAGAAGTGATTTGCGCCCGTTCGACGTAATTACCCAGGTGGATGGAACGCCGATCGAAACCGACTCGCAACTTCAGCACGAGATTCTGAAAAAGAAGATCGACCAAAATGTCCAGCTGACCGTGTGGCGCAAAGGCCAGACCATAAAAGTTCCCATCAAGACCGGTGAATTACCTAACGAGATCGCGCGAGCGTCAAATGAACCGCCCCGGCCCGCACAGCCAGAGCGGCAGGAAGTCGGCAAATTTGGATTGCAGGTGCAGGAATTGACTAAAGATGTTGCCGAACGTCTTCATCTCCCCGTCGAAAAAGGTGTGGTTGTCACCGATGTGGAGGACAACAGCATTGCTGCGGCTCAGGACCTTCAGCGCGAAGACGTCATTACCGAAGTGGACGGCAAACCAGTGAAAAACGTGCAATCATTCCGCGAAGCGCTGAACAAAGCCGACCCGAAACGCGGCGTCCTCCTGTACCTCGACCGCAAAGGCAGCAAGACTTTCGCTGTGCTAAAAGCGGGCGGCTAGGTTTTTCGGCTGCTGATAATTACCAGCACGATTCCGCCGACTAAACAAATTCCACTCGCGATCGGCGGAAAGGCAATTCCGTGACTCTCTTTGTGAGTGATTTCAAGTGGGCCCAGTTGGGCGTCTTTCTTTTCTGTCGTCCAACCCAAACCGCCCCAGGCAAAGCCGATGAGGCCGACAATAATGAGAATAATGCCGACAACGCCGGCTGGTTTCATTGGCGCGAGCTTACAACGGCCGCCGGCCTTGGATCAAATTGATAATCAGCACCACAATCGCAATGACGAGCAGGATGTGAATAAACCCGCCGAGCGTGTACGAACTGACCAATCCAAGCAGCCATAGGACCAGCAGAATCACAAATATTGTCCAGAGCATAGGGTTGTTCCTTTCGGTTAAGTCATACCTAGCTTCGCACGAGCCACTTCTGTTGCGCTTATGGCGAACAAAAATTTCTACAGTTTCTCCAGCGCCGCGCGCAAGTCCCAGTCGTTCGCTTCCAGCAAATTGCGGGCTGACTCGTAGTCGCATTGCGCCAGTTCGGCGAGAACCCGCACCGCGCGATCACGCAATTTCGTGCTGGTAGCGTGCAGATCGATCATCAGATTGCCGCGCACTTTACCCAGCGCGACCATGGCACCGGTGCTGATGATATTGAGGGCAACCTTGGTCGCTGTGCCGGCCTTCAATCTGGTCGATCCAGTCAAGAGTTCTGGCCCAACCGCGAGCGTGATTAGTAGATCGAGATCGCTGTAGCTACGGCCTTGTGGGCTATCAGTCGGACCGGCCACAGGCCGGTGGCTACAATCCGGATTGCAGGTGAGCAAAATCGTTTTTGCCCCTAACGACTTTGCCCGGGCAAGCGCGCCGAGTACAAAAGGCGTCCTGCCACTGGCCGTAATTCCAACCACAACATCGGGGCCTTTTATTCGGCGCTCATCCAAAGCCAATGCGCCGGCACTTTCCTCGTCTTCCGCGCCTTCCGCACTTCGGTAAAGCGCCGTTACGCCGCCGGCGATCACTCCTTGCACAAGATCAGGCGGCGCGCCAAAAGTGGGCGGGATTTCGCTCGCATCAAGTACGCCGATGCGTCCGCTGCTCCCAGCACCGACATAAAACAGGCGGCCACCATTTCGCAGCGATTCAGTCACGATTTGAATCGCGCCGACAAGAGCTGCCGTCGCGTTGCGCAAGGCGTCCTGAACCAGTTTTTCTTCCTCCACAAACACTTCGACGAGCTCTTGTGCGCTCATTTTCTCCAGGTTCTCTGAGCGCGGATTGCGCTGCTCGGTAAGCGCGGCCGCCAAACTGTCGATTTCGCTTTGGGATGGCTTTGGGTGAAACGCGGCGTGATCGCCCGCTTCTGTTGCCAGCCACGCGGCGCCTAGCTCAGGAGCTCGCGCCGCGGTTGCCACGCGCGCATCGGGAAGATTCTTTTTTAGTCTGCGCCGGAACGTATGCGTGTAGAGGGAGTCACGGTAGAAAAGGCCGCCCATCAACACGACTTTTGGCGCGAGCAGGTGCAGCCGGGATGCGACCGCCTCGGTGTATTCGCAGAGGACGCGCGCGCCTTCTTCGATGATCTCCATCAGACGCGCGTCACGCTCAGTTGCGGCTTCAAACACCACCGGCGCCAGCATTGCGATGTCCATTTTGTCCGCTGTTTGCACCCAGCGAACCAGTTCATCAAAATTGTTCAATGAAAGCGCGTGCAGAATTTTCGCAGTGAACTGCATCTCGCTTTGATGCAAATCGTGTTCGCGTAGGATCAAGCGAAGCGCCTGGATGGAAAGAAAATAACCGCCTCCGGCATCGCCCAAGATGTGCCCCCACCCGCCCGCTCTCTCGATCCGGTCGCCGCGGCGTCCAGTTACAGAGGAACCGCTTCCGGCGTTGATGACGATGCCGTCACCATGATCGAGCGCCGCTGCCAGCCCGGAGTCGCGATCACTGCCTGTGACAATTTTGGCGTTTGGCCAGACCTCGAGACAGATTTGCTCGAGTAAGCGGCGATCTTCCTCTGTGGCGCAACCGGCAAGAAAAACTCCCGCGAGATCGATTTGCTTTGGCAGTTCAGCGAGAATTAGGCGCAGGCGCTTCGACGTGGTGAGCCGGAAATTCGACGGAGGTAGTTTTCCCTGGTCGATAATGCGAAATTCACAGCCGGGCGCATCTGCTCCGGTTAAAGTCTCCACCAGCACCCAAGCGGTTTTTGTGCCACCGCCTTCCACCCCGAGGATGCGCTCACCGGGTTTCACGATTGTTTATGCTTAGCCGCTTTTCCGGGAATTTGAAAGTCTTGGTTTGGC